>Ga0316204_10000199_pt1 | contig 247166 bp, 226 predicted proteins | sample 6monrhotite_MG_2_FD_205661 | JGI IMG/M metagenome (GOLD analysis project Ga0316204, IMG submission 205661) | Microbial mat bacterial communities from mineral coupon in-situ incubated in ocean water Damariscotta River, Maine, United States -... | ecosystem: Environmental > Aquatic > Marine >...
TGAATATCCCCGATGTAAATATCGCTTCATTGTCCGTACGAATATATTTGGGTTTGCCATATCGTCTGATGGCAGTGATAAGAGACTCCAACAGTGTGATGGATGCCTTGTCTTTCAGTGATTCGAGGGATAGGCAGCTCCGACTTTGATGTTCAACGATAGCAAGGATGTTGTGCAACTTGCCTGAGTGATCTGTTTTACCCGTTAGGTCAACACCCCATATCAGATTATGCGGCAGAGGTTTAGGACGTTTGTGTTTGATTTTTCTGCGTAGCACCTGAATTTCATATTGATGTTGTTTGATGATGTTATGCACATAGCTTTTACCCACTGTCATGCCCTTGTGCTGATACATTTGGTTAAAGGTGTGCGCAATGGTTCGACATCCAGCCAGAGGCATCAGTGCTTTGAAGCGAATCAACCGCTTTTTCACCCACACAGGTTTTGGCTGACAATGGTAATGTCCACCAGCTTTAGCCTGTTTAAGATGGCCGTGATTAAATGTTTTGTGAAACCGGAGAGCGCAAAGCCATTGATAAAACCACCAGACATTTAAGGCCGATAAAAACACAATAACTCTCCCCTTACGTGTTATTTGGTCTCCCATCCAAGATCCGGCGATAAAATTATAACTGATTTAGACATGTTTTTGCGCTGGATCAGCCTTTAATCGTTGCTTTTTTTTACTTTTCACATCATTTGTAACCAGGTCTCATAAATCAATCTCTCGTGAGCCTGTATGAATACTGGACGCCATCCATCGATAAAACGTAGGCTTGATTCCATGTCAAAAACGACAGCAACATACTGGAACCCTCTGTCCGCTAAAAACGAAAGCCGCTGGACGCCTATTGAAGGTTTGGAAGGCCTTGCAGAAGAACTCACGCTGGCAATAGATACAAAGACAGGTGATTACACACGCCTTACCCGATTCAAACCGGGTGCAGATACATTGGCATTTGGTGCTAAAAGCCATACATATCCAGAAGAAATCATAATTATGGAAGGTAGCCTTTACGATGCAGCCTTTGACCGCTGGCTTGAAGCCGGTGATTATGCAAGCAGACCGCCCGGAGAAATCCACGGCCCATTCAAAACTGAAACAGGTTGTGTGGTTCTGGAAATGTCTTACCCAAGCCAAACGATCGCTGACACGGATACATAACTGACCATCGTTAAGCTGTCACAGCTGATCAGTCCGCCAAACAGATGTGACAGATAGCCGAATGATTTGTGTTGTGCCCTGAATCACGCTATAAATCCGATTTAATGAATATCAACCTCAACACAGCCAGCATACACAGCATCATCAGGAGTCACCCATGAGCGAAACGGTCAAAGAGATCCTTGAAAAACACGGTCTATTTTCGCTTTTGTCTGATGTTGCACAAAAAAAGTTACTCAGCCACAGCACAACCATTTTATTCAAACCTGAAGAAAAAATCATCACTGAAGGTGAGTTCAACGAATACCTTTACCTCATCATTGGCGGCACAGTTCGAATCGCCAATGCAGGCGAGACCATCGCAACCGTTGAAGGGCATAAAATTGTGGGCGAAATTTCTTCTTCCGGCATGAGTTCACCTGTTGCCGATGTCATTGCCGATACAGATGTAACCGTGATTGCATTTCCACTGGATGTGATTACAGATACAGGTGTTGAACACCATGATTTTGCTGAAATGTTACGCAAAATTGGCATGGAACGTTTTAATTAAGGAAAAACCGATGATTGTAATGATGCTGTCATAAAAAAACTGTTTAAAAAAAGAGGCGCAAACAGAAGCTGATTCGCGGAGTGATTGCTGTTATTTGCAAGCCCGGGCTAAAAAGTCCATATGATCGACACCAAAAAACATTTCCGAACGAAATTTTTGTCCTTCGCAATCGCCCCTATGCAAAATAAAAGTAGGTACACCAAAAGCCCCTGCTTTTAATGCTTTTTCACTGTTTTCATCCAATACATCATGACAAAGATTGATCCATGATTCAGGGAGTTTTTTCAATTTCAAAACCTCAAGCAGCCAATCCGCGTTTCGAGGGTCGATGGTACCTGACCATATGGCCTCAAACAGAGCCAGACAAAACTGTGAACGTGTTTCACCTTCAAGTGCTGCGGCAATCCTCAGTGCAGGCCTGCTATCAAAACTTCCCGGCCGAATCATCTTAAAAGGTATCTCAAGGTAAGCAGCCCAGCGTTTTAAATCCTTAAGTGAATAAATCGCCTTGTTTTTAATCGTGGCAGGCGATGTATTACCTGATTGATTGAGCAGCTTTGGAAGGTTGACCGGTATCCATTCAAAACATATTTGGTGTTTTTCAGAAAATATCGGAGTCTGCATCGCTGCCAAATAACTGTACGGGCTAATAAAATCGAAATAAAATTCAACCTTGTTCACGGCGTTATTCTTTTTGCAAAATCACACATGAGAGCGGTGGCAGCGTCACCAAAATCGAATGCGGTTTGTTCATACATGCAACATTTTCACTATCGACTCCTCCTACATTCCCCACATTACCGCCACCATAAGCTATCGCATCCGTATTCATAAGTTCACGATAATAACCGGCTTCAGGTACCCCCAGACGATAATGGTCTCTGGGTACCGGTGTCAGATTCAATGCCACAACAACAAAACCGCCATGTTTATCTCTACGGATATAGCTCATCGTTGAATTTACAGCATCATTACAATCAATCCATTCAAATCCATGTGATTCAAAATCCACTTCATACAATGCTGGCGTATCACGATAAAGGTGGTTCATATCCCGCATCATCAATTGTAAACCACGGTGTGGCATAAAGTTCGATTGATCCCACGAAAGTGATGTATCGTGGTCCCACTCCGGCCACTGACCAAATTCAATGCCCATAAACTGAAGCTTCTTACCGGGATGGGTATACATGTAGGCATACAATGCTCTTAAATTAGCAAAACGCTGCCAGTCATCTCCCGGCATCTTACCCGGCATTGAACCCTTTCCATGCACCACTTCATCATGAGAAAATGGCAGAATGAAATTTTCGGTATGGGCATACACAATTGAGAAAGTGAGCTGATCTTGATGATAGCTGCGGTGGATCGGTTCATTTTCAAAATAACTCAACGTATCGTTCATCCAGCCCATGTTCCATTTCATGGTAAATCCAAGTCCACCCAGATAGGTCGGACGGCTTACCATCGGCCATGCAGTGGATTCCTCAGCCATGGTCACAGCACCGGGATGGCGCTCATGCACCAGATGATTGAACTGTTTCAAAAATTCCACAGCTTCAAGATTTTCACGGCCACCATATTTATTGGGGCTCCATTCACCCGCTTCCCGTGAATAATCCAAATAAAGCATTGATGCCACCGCATCCACACGCAGCCCATCAATGTGATATTCATCCAGCCAGAATAGTGCGGATGCAATCAGGAAGTTCCGCACCTCATTACGACCAAAATTGAAGATATAGGTTCCCCAGTCTTTGTGTTCACCCAAACGCGGATCTTCATGTTCATAAAGCGGTGTTCCATCAAAGCGGGCCAACCCGTGGGCATCTTTAGGAAAATGAGCCGGAACCCAATCCAAAAACACACCGATATCATTTTGATGGCAGTGGTCCATGAAATAGCGGAAATCATCCGGTGTTCCAAAGCGACTTGTCGGCGCAAAATAACCGACAGTCTGATAACCCCATGAACCATCAAAGGGATATTCAGTCATCGGAAGCAGTTCGATATGTGTATACCCCATCCACAGGCAATATTCGACAAGTTGATGCGCAAGTTCACGATAACCTAAATACTCATGATTTTCTCTACGCCAGGAGCCCAAATGCACTTCATAGATATTCATCGGCTGGTCCAACGACTGATGTTCAGGCCGTTTCTTCATCCACGCTGAGTCATGCCATCGATATTGTCTTGGATTATGAACGATACAGGCTGTTTTTGGGCGCATTTCCATCTGTTGTGCATAAGGATCAACTTTTTCAAACACATCACCATTGCTGGCACGAATTTCAAATTTATAAACTTCCTCTTCACATAAAGCAGGGATGAATACTTCCCAGATACCGGATGATCCCCGTGTACGCATCTGATGTTCACGCCCATCCCAATGGTTAAAATTTCCTACCACACTGACACGCTCAGCAGCCGGAGCCCAAACCGCAAAACCAACACCTGATACACCATTTATTTCACGGAGATGTGCGCCCAGAATTTTGTATTTCTCAAAATGATTGCCTTCAGCAATCAGGTGCATGTCCAGTTCACCTAACATCGGCGGGAAGCGATAGACATCTTCTTCTTCCCAGACATGACCTTCGCGATTCTCAATGCGGAACCTGTATGGTGTATCAAATGAACCCTTGGCAAGCTTGATTTCAAAAAGCTCCGTGCCTTCAATACGCGGCATTGATCGGGCTCGTTTACCTTCTTCAAGCAACCACATTTTTTCTGCACGGGGTTTGAGTGCTCGAATGACAAAACCATCTTTAGGCTTCTTATGTCGTCCAAGGTAAGCAAAAGGATCATGTCCTTTTGCTTCAATCACTTGATAGGCATCTGATGATAGTTTTTTCATAAAATCTCTTTTTTATTAAAAATATACAAAGTTATATGAAAGTATAACATTAGGTAATAACTGTGGGTTCACTGCGGCCAGTAAACTCTTTAAGCCGGGAAATAGTTGCTGCGGTTTTAATAAGATCGCTAAGTGCCACCTGTGCATCCTGCCCCTGTTTCTCCAGATCAGCCTCAAAAGATTCAATATAAATACGAACCGTTGCTCCCTCAGTACCTGTACCGGAAAGTCGAAATATAATTCTTGCACCATCTTCAAAAATAATACGTATGCCCTGCCCTGCACTCACACTTTGATCAACCGGATCAGTGTATGAAAAATCATCACAAACCTTAACAAGCCGATCATCAAAATTATTGCCCGGAAGCTTTTCAAAACGTGATCGTAAATGCTGCATCATCTGCTCAGCTTTTACCGCATCCACACCTTCATAGTCATGCCGGGTATAATAATTCCGCCCATATAAAGCCCAATGTTCCGTGACAATCTGTTCAACAGACACATTGCGCACCGCAAGGATATTTAACCAGAACAGTACTGCCCACAGGCCATCTTTTTCACGCACATGATTTGAACCGGTTCCAAATGATTCTTCACCACACAGTGTCACCTTACCTGCATCCATCAAATTACCAAAAAACTTCCAGCCTGTCGGTGTCTCAAAACAATCGATACCCAGTCGATCAGCTACACGGTCTACAGCGGCGCTGGTCGGCATCGAACGCGCCACACCGGCAATGCCATCGCTATATCCAGGTACAAGCTGCGCATTGGCTGCAAGTATCGCCAATGAATCACTTGGCGTCACAAAAAAACGTTTGCCCAGAATCATATTACGATCACCATCACCATCGGATGCAGCGCCAAACTCCGGTGGACTTTCGTTGCCAAGCATACCGCCAAACATCACATCCACCAGCGCTTTAGCATAAGTCAGGTTCGGATCCGGGTGGCCGCCACCAAAATCTTCTCTGGCAATACCGTTCATCACAGTTCCAGCGGTCGCACCCAGCTTCTCTTCAAAAATCACCCTGGCATAAGGGCCTGTCACAGCATGCATCGCATCAAACGCCATGTTAAAATCACCAGCCAGAAGTTTACGAATCGCATCAAAGTCAAAAATTGATTCCATCAGTTCCGCATAATCTGCAACCGAATCAATCACCTCAATCTGCATATCATCCAGTTGCATGGATCCAATTTGATCCAACTCGATATCGTCAGCGGCAAGGATTTTGTATTGATCAATTGTGGCTGTCCTTGCAAAAATAGCTTCAGTCACCATCTCAGGAGCCGGGCCACCATTACCGATATTATATTTGATACCAAAATCCTCATCCGGGCCTGCCGGATTGTGGCTGGCAGAGAGAATCAGACCGCCATAAGCCTTGTGTTTACGAATCACGCAGGATGCGGCAGGTGTAGAAAGTATACCGTTCTGCCCGACAAGGACTTTGCCAAAACCATTGGCTGCTGCCATTTTTAATATAATCTGAATCGCCTCACGATTGTAATAACGGCCATCGCCGCCAACAACCAACGTCCTGCCCGCATAATCACCAATCACATCAAAAACTGACTGCACAAAGTTTTCCAGATAATGCAATTGCTGAAAAACTTTCACTCTCTTTCGCAGCCCGGAAGTTCCAGGGCGCTGTCCTTCAAAGGGTGTTGTTGTTTGCACGCTGACTGTCATTTTATCCCCACACATATTTAGACTCGATCAATTTAAAATAGTATATAATGCTTTGTATAATCAAAACACCGGAAAGACCATACACATCTCCCTTATCATTCCCGTTTGCCCATCGTAGCCTCTATATGATATAACTGGTAGCCTTTCCATCATCCGATATGGGAAGCTTGGGAGTGGTTCATGCCTAAAAAACACATAGAACGTAATATCAGTCAGCTGACAGCCAATACTGTCGCTCTGGTTTTAGCGGGCGGCAAAGGTTCAAGACTCAAAGCGTTGACTGCGTGGCGTGCCAAACCTTCCGTTCCTTTCGGTGGTAAATTTCGCATCATTGACTTCCCTCTTTCCAACTGTATCAACTCCGGAATTCGCCGTATTTCAGTGCTCACACAATATAAATCACATTCCCTGCAACGCCATCTGCAACGTGGCTGGAGCTTCCTCTCCGGTCAGTTCGGTGAGTTTCTAGAAGTACTGCCTGCTCAACAGCGCCGCGGTGAAGGCTGGTATGAAGGTACCGCTGATGCTATATATCAAAATCTCGATATTATCCGGCATTACGATCCTGAATATATTATTGTTCTTGCCGGTGATCATATTTACAAAATGGATTATGGTAAAATGATTGCTGCACACGCAAACAAGGGTGCAGATATCACCGTTGGTTGTATTCCCGTATCATTAAAAGAGGCCAGTGACTTTGGCGTCATGGCGATCAATCAGGAAGATCGTATCATGGAGTTTGCAGAAAAACCTGAAAAACCCAAACCGATGCAGGATGATCCTTCCAAAGCACTTGCCTCGATGGGTATCTACGTCTTTACAGCCGAATACCTTCGCAACCGTCTGCTTGAGGATGCAAGCAACAAAAACTCCACCCACGATTTTGGTCATGACTTGATTCCAGCCGCCATTCTACATGACAATGCTTTTGCCTTTTCATTTGTAAATGCAAATACCGGTGCGCCAGGTTATTGGCGAGATGTTGGTACCGTTGATGCCTACTGGGAAGCCAATATTAATCTAGCAACTCTGGATCCCGAATTAAACATGTACGATGCAGATTGGCCTATCTGGACACAACAGGAACAACTGGCACCTGCCAAATTTGCCTTTGATAGTGATGAGCGCCGTGGTATGGCTGTGGATTCACTTGTCTCGGGAGGATGTTTGATTACCGGTGCAACCATTCGCAATTCTGTGCTTTTTTCCAATGTACGTGCACATTCCTATTCGCAAGTCGAAGACAGTGTCGTATTGCCCGATGTCACCATCGGGCGTAGCTGTCGCTTGAAAAAATGTGTGATTGATAAAGGCAGTATCATTCCGGAAGGAACCGTGATTGGTGAAAACCCTGAAGAAGATGCCAAGCGTTTTTACGTTAGCGAAACTGGCGTTGTACTTGTAACACCTGATATGCTCGGGCAGGCACTTCACACTGTTTGATTACTGCATGTAATCATTTCATTGCGTCATAGTATTTAACCACACCATTTTCATTTTATAAAAGATCAATAAAGGAAAAGCATGAGTAAACCACTATCCGTCATTTTTTATTGGCATATGCATCAACCATTCTACCGCGAAGCAGAGAGTGGACGCTATCATCTGCCCTGGGTCTATTTGCATGCCATCAAAGATTATACCGATATGGCGGTTATTCTTGAGCAGGTTCCCGGAGCACGTGCCGTGGTCAATTATGTACCATCCTTAACAGCACAGATTGAAGATTATTCCATCCAACTGCGCGACTGGCTGAATCATGATCAGGACCTGCTTCCTGACCCATTGCTTACAGCACTTGCGCATGAAACCGGCAACTATTCAGATGCAGAGTGTGAATACCTTCTTGCAAGCTGTTTCCGCCTGAATCATGAAAGAAACCTGCATCGTTACCCAGCCTTCAGCCGGCTTTGGAACCTTGCTGAGCACGCAAAAAATCATGATGCCACCCAGTACCTTGGCAGACATTTCTATACCGATCTTGTTACCTGGTACCACCTTGCATGGCTCGGAGAAACAGTTCGAAAAACAAGTTTTGTTGCCCGAAGACTGATCGAAAAAGAACGGAATTTTAAATATCAGGATCGCCGTGATCTGCTGACACTGATTGCCTCTTTATTGAGCGAAATCCCTGAAAAACATCGTAAACTTCAAGCTGAAGGGAAAATAGAAATTTCCACAACGCCTTATGCACATCCGATTATTCCTCTCATGCTTGATTTCAACACTGCACATGAAACTGTGCCTGATGCACTGCTCCCGAAAACGCCCTATCCTGATGGCAAGGCACGTGCCGTCGAACATATTGAACTGGCTAAAAAATCGCATGAAAATCTGTTTGGTCAACCTGCCGCAGGGTGCTGGCCTGCCGAAGGTGCTGTATCCGAAGGTACCCTTGCCCTACTCGGTGAGGCTGGCTTTCAATGGTGCGCAACCGGTGAAGGCGTGCTTCACCATTCGCTCGGTTATAATGTGCGGGAAGGTAAACCTGAAGAAGTTTATCATCCATGGCTTGTCGGTGAAGGAGAGCAACAGATTTCCTGTTTTTTTCGTGATGATCACCTCTCTGACCTGCTCGGTTTTGAATATGCGCGCTGGGATACTCAGGATGCAGGCAATAATTTCATGCAGGAGCTGGCAGGCATCCGCCACCGTACTCAGGGCATGAATAGCCCGGTTGTATCCATTATCATGGATGGTGAAAATGCATGGGAACATTATCATGAAAATGCCATGCCGTTCCTGATCAATCTTTATCAATCCATCGCAGATCATGAAGATTATGAACTCACAACCTTTAGTGATTATTTAAGCACATCACCCGCAACAGAAAAACTGAGCAAACTTACTGCAGGCTCCTGGGTGTATGGTAATTTATCAACATGGATTGGTGACAAAGCCAAAACCCGCGGCTGGGAACTGCTGATTGAAGCCAAACTTGCCTATGATAAAACATTCTCCCGGCTCACTGCTCCGCAGCAGGAAGCTGCCAGCGAACAACTTCGTATTTGCGAAGGTTCTGATTGGTGCTGGTGGTTTGGTGATTATAATCCCGGATCAGCCGTCAGAGACTTTGATAAGCTATATCGTCAACATCTAAAGAAACTCTATTTACTGCTCGGGTTATCCACACCACTGTCTCTGGATGAAGATATCTCCAAAGGGGGTGGAGAGGCTGAAGGCGGCGGCACCATGCGCCGAGGACATGATATTGATTGAATCAGCCTTCACCTCCTGCGGATGCCTCCATTGAATCATTGGATAGATCGCCGACGTTCCGGTGTTTTGCTACACATCAGTTCTTTACCCGGCCCGTTTCCACGTGGTGTTCTTGGGCAAGAGGCGCGCGACTTCATTGATACCATAGCAGATGCAGGGTTTTCAGTCTGGCAGTTTTTACCGTTAGGCCCCACCCATGCTCATGGTTCGCCTTATGAATCACTCTCTTCCTCTGCGGGCAATCCCGAGTTTCTTGATCTGCGTGATTGTGTCAGCCGCGGTTGGCTTAGTGAAACATCGTGTCAAAATGTAATACAAGGAGAGCTTTCAATTGAAGCAGCACGATCTGAGGCTGCCAATGGTTTTTGGGCGCATGTTGCAGAAGATACTGCGTTGGCCAAAGTCGTTGATGCTTTTCTGATACAAAATGCCGACTGGCTGGATGATTATTCCCTTTTTGCAGCTTTGAAAAATGACTATCTGGATCGTCCATGGTGGCAATGGGCGGAACCGCTGCGCAATCGATCTGCCAGCACCCTTGATACAGCCAAAACAGATCATTCAACGTACATACGTCAGGTTCAGTTTGAACAGTTTCTATTTGCCTATCAATGGCAGCAACTTAAACAACATGCTGAAGAGCGTGGCGTTTTGCTGTTTGGTGATATTCCAATTTATGTTGCCCATGATTCAGTGGACGTATGGGCAGAACGATCTTATTTCACTGTCAATCATGATGGCCTTTGTGATCAGGTTGCAGGTGTTCCCCCCGATTATTTTTCAGACAGCGGCCAGCGCTGGGGTAACCCGCTCTATCGATGGGATATACTTAAAGCGGATGATTTCAGCTGGTGGATCAAACGCATACGCAAACAGCTTATTCGCATGCATCTGATCCGCATTGATCATTTTCGTGGTTTAGAATCTTACTGGGCCATACCGGGAGACAGGCACGATGGACGCATCGGTGAATGGCACTCTGCACCCGGAACGGAACTTTTGGAAACCTTGCAGGAAGCGTTTGGGCAACTTCCATTGATCGCTGAAGACCTGGGCATGATTACACCTGAAGTGATTGACCTTCGGAAAGCCTTTTCTCTGCCTGGCATGAAAGTGCTCCAATTTGCGTTTGGTGATGATGCATCCAACCCCTACCTGCCACATCATCATGAGCTTGAGAGTGTTGCCTATACAGGCACACATGATAACAACACATCTCTGGGCTGGTTCAATGCGGCCTCCGAACATGAAACAACTCATCTATCTCGCTATTTTGGTCTGGAAGGTGATGATAATAATGGTCATGACATCGTGCTCACCATGGTACGTTCCACACTGGCCTCAGTGGCGCGATTGGCCATCATTCCTGCTCAGGATTTATTGGCTCTACCCACCGAAGCACGTTTTAATACCCCGGGTACTCTCGATGGCAACTGGTGCTGGCGACTTGATAGTCTTGAGACACTTCAATCAATGAAAGAAAAGTTCCAACAGCTTAATCACCTCTACGGACGTTGATTCACGTTCAAACCCGTCAAGCAAATCACCAACTCGATCTGCCCAACCCAATCCGCCAATCAATCCCTCAAATCAAACCTCCCAATCAAAACACTTCATCAAAGCATCGTTATTCAACATTCACATTCATGATGGGCACTCTCTTGCCGATAAGTTTATAGATCATCAGGTGTATCTCGATGGCTCAAAGCCGGGTTATCAAAATCAGGCAGCTGACAGCATAATTTTGTATATTAATCAGTGCAAAACAGACTGGCTTAGAGGTCTCCTAAATCGGCGGATATATGAAAAAAGAACAGTTAACATGGCCGGACGGATTAAATGAGCTTTTTGAACATGTGAGTTCAATCCCAGCCAATGATGAATTTGAACTGCGTGTCGCTGTGCATGATCTTCAATCTTTTGTCACACAAAAAACCGGTGAATATCAACACATTGATTCAGCGATTCTGGCCGTCTGTTGCAATATCGTTCAACAAGCTGCACAAAACCTTACACTCACCACATCCGAAAAAAATATAGATCGTTATCACAGCAAACCGTACATCCGAAGTATCAATGCACTTATTTGCACCCTGTTATCAAAAATGGACGTGCCACAGTCAAAACTCTGTTTGGATGGCCTGCGCCTGCAAAAATCCAATCTCGATCACATTGATCTAAACCATTCCAGTTTACGCATGACCAACCTAAGCCATTGCAGACTTTCTCGGGCGAACTTGCATCATGTGGACTTTCGCTTTTCAAATATGATGAGTGCAATTTTAACCCATGCAAACCTCTCTGAATCAATGATGGAATTTTGTGAGATGGACTGGTGCGACCTCTCACACGCTGATCTCCACGGTTGCCAATTAATGAAAGCTGATCTTGGCGGTTCTATTCTTGATCATACAGACCTCTCTTATGCCATTTTATCCGGCTCAAACCTGGCAAGCACAACACTCAGCCATGCGAACTTAAGCCATGCCAATCTTTTTGCAGCAAGGCTCCATTTTGTAAAACTACATGGTTGTGATTTAACAGCTACTGGCATCACACCTGAACGGTTAGAGAATGCCAACATGGATTTCCATGCGGATCAGGCAACAATCTGGGGCACAGAAGATGACTGTTGTGGACGTAATCCCCTTGACCCCAGTTATTACGCCGAACAACAAAGGCTCTTATAAATTGTATGTTTTTTAAAAAAATCATAGATTTTAGATATATACAGAAATAATTTACAAAAAAAAATACAAAAAACCTGCTTAAAGGCCCTTTCACTATGTCTTTTCTTTATTTTTTATTCAATAGAAAAGCAAGTCTCATCACGAAACCGAGTTCGATATGGCAACAAGAAAATGGTCAGATACATTTGAAATAAAGACTCTGTAATCATACATGATTAAATATTTGACTTTCGTTGAAAATGAGCATGACTGGAGATTCAATACCGTCAAAGATATGATTAATCAGGAGCAGTTGGGTTCATTTTACGGCGTAGCAATTGACTGAGCTCTACAATCGAGAATGGTTTGTTGATAACGCTATCTTGCCCATCCTGATCCTCCGAAGCGATTGCTTGCTTCTTATCATAACCGGTCATAAAAATAACTGGCACATCATGGCCAAGTTGTCGTATCGACGCCATCAACTCGTAAGCGTTCATTTTTGGCATCACAATATCTGTGAAAATCAGCTCAATCATAGTTCGATGCCCAGTGAATACTTCAAGCGCTTCTTCGCCGTTATGAGCTATCAATACATTGTAATTTAAGCTGTTTAAAACTTTGCAGGTGATATCACACATCTCTATATCATCGTCCACCAAAAGGATCGTCTCTCCTTGACCCCTGACAATGCAATTTTCACCTTCGCCCAACGCTTCAAAGCCTTCTTTCAATGGCAGATAAACAGAAAAAACGCTGCCTTCCCCGGACTTGCTTTCAACTTCAAGAATGCCGTCATGAGAATGTACGGCACCATACACCATGGCTAAGCCCAGCCCGGTACCCTGATCGACACTCTTTGTCGTAAAAAATGGTTCGAAGACCTTATTCAAATGATCTTTTGCAATGCCATAACCATTATCCCAAACCTCTAGCGCAGCAAACTTAACTCCCTTTGCTTCCTGATGCGTCTTCATAAACATATCGGTAGGTATATAAAGGCTTAGCTTCAATTCAATTCTGGGTTGTTTAGCATCGTAGACTGCATCACGTGCATTGTTCAATAAATTCATCACCACCTGTTGAAGCTGTGTAGCATCACCATTCACAATCAAAATCTCCTCACAGCTATCAAAAACAAATTTGATATTCTCAGGAATCGCAGTTCTGATCAGTTTGCATGTCTCTTTAAGAAAAGAATTCAACGAAAAAAGGCTCATTTTCACATGATCTTTACGCGCAAATGTAAGAAGTTGTTTAACCATATCTGCCGCACGTATGCCGAGCAATTCGATATTATCCAGTCTCTCTTTTACTTTTGACGGGTTCTCTAATTTCAGTTTGGATAAATAAACGTTGCCCTGAATTGCAGTCAGCATATTATTAAAATCATGTGCAATACCACCCACAAGTGTGCCGATTGCTTCCATCTTCTGAGCCTGAAGGAACTGCTCTTCCATCTTCTGATATTCACTCATATCCTGCTGCAGTGAAACATAATGCGTGATTTCACCTTCATCACCATGAATCGGAGCAATCGACATCATGGCAGGGTAAAAACTCCCGTCTTTCCGTTTATCAATCAATGTTCCATGCCAGACTTCTCCCCTTGTGATTGTATCCCAAAGTTCTTTGTAAAGGGATGCATCCTGAGCTGTACTTTTAAGAATAGCTGGCGTTTTACCAATGACCTCTTCAGGCAAATAGCCTGTGATCTTCGTAAATGCCGGGTTCACATATTCAATGATCGCATTTCGATCTGTAATCATTACAGCCTCTCCGGCCTCAGCAATCGCTTTTATTTGCTTGCGTTGTGACTCCTCAGTATGCAGTTGTACAGTAATATCCCGCAACATAACCGTCATGACGATGCCATCATCCAATATAAGCTTGGAGATTGAAGATTCTATTCGAAACTCTTCTCCCGATTTGCGCATGCCAAACATATTGCTATTAAGCTTAATAAAGTGTTTATCTTTGTCAGTCAGGAACATCTCAACCCTTTCCCGATGTTTCCTGCGGTAACGTTCGGGCATAAGTTTCCCTATATCTTCACCCAATACATCACGTCGAGAGAATCCAAACATGACTTCAGCAGCTCTGTTAAACAAAATAATTTCCTGCTTTTCATTGCTTGCGATAACGGCATCTCCTGCCATCTCCACAATACCGGAAAAACGTTTTTCATTTCTCTCCAGTTCAGCAGTTCTAAATTTGACAGCTCTACGCAAATAAATCGTATGCAAACCAAGCAAGAAGATAAAAAGAAGCAGCGCGCCGATTGCAAACTGCCAACGGTTTCTGTTTATAACCTCAGCAAACCCGACTTTGGGTCGATAAATAACCTCTGAAACAGAGAACCCTTTTGGCAACAGCCCTTGAGCAATATAGACATCCGCAATGTGCTGCCAGCGATGTTGACTCATATAACCAACCTGGATCACATCGCCCAGGATCATCTCTTTTGTCTTTTTTGCTTCAAACTGAAGCTGTGCTCGTGATAAGGATTGCGAATTGTATTTGTGCAAAATAACGTCAATGGTTTCATCAATATGCTCAATGGCATAATGCCACCCTCGCATCGATGCTTCGCTAAAAAGCCGAACCCTCTCCGGATGTTCATCAATCTCTTTTTCTAACGTCACAAGAATATCACCGTAAAAGTCGATGCCCTGTTTTTTTGGGTGAAAAATACGATAAGGAACCCCAAGTAAATCCAACTGATGAGGTTGATCTGTAATGTAGCCACTAAACGCATCGGTTTTCCCATTCAGCAAGTCATGAATATGATAGCTGGTGTCCTGCCGTACAAAATCACTGGAAGTGATACCAACCTTTCCAAGTGCAGCACTGATATCAGCATTCAGACCCGGTGCCATCATGATACGCTTGCCCCGAAGGTCTGAGATGTTTTGAATCGTTGCCTCGCGCCTTACGATCAAGGCAAGCGGAGAGTGTTGAAAAATAGAAGCCAGTACCTTGACGGGCACGCCATCTGCACGAGCCAGCAAAATACCAGGGTCAACCACAGCATACTGCACATGACCATTGCTTAATTCATCAACCGCAGTCTTATTGACTTCCACTTCTCTGATATCAACAGCAAAACCAGCGTCACGATAAAACCCTTTCTCAAGGGCCATGTAATATCCGGCAAATTGAAATTGGTGTTTCCACTTCAATTGAAGTGTAACCGAATCAGTTCCAGCCTCAGCTAAAAAAGGAAACAAGCAAATAAAAGCGACACAGAAAAAACTTATCTTTGCCTTATCAGTTACCATAAGTGCTTGCCAACCTCTCTAAAGCACCCCCCCACTTTCTCCGGAACAAACGTTTAATGAATGTAGCAAATAAGAAGCCAATTCATTCAGGCATGAATTTCATTGCTTTTAAAGCACAGCGTATGCCGCTTTATTCAATCCCGGATATTCGTTCATTTACAGATATCATGCTTCAAAAACTGATGTTTAGGATTTTCTTTTTACAAACTTTCATTTTCCATTCAACCCAGCACATTTCTTAGAAGATAATTGAGAAAATAAAGTAAAAATGATACAAAAATGGATAATTTTAATTTTTTCATCAAAATACCCGCACATAAATGGCATTTAAAAACATGTTTATCACAAGTTTTTTAGAGTTTTATGCCTGAAAATGCGTGTGAATATGTGAAAATTAATTGAATAATTAACACTGGAAAAGCTTGATCATCTATTCCAGTGACTCGGTGCCTTGGGGATTCAATTTGTAAATGGGGTTTTAACAAACATTCAAAATGCAGTTTCAACGGCATTCGCTGTGGGCCGAGTCATACAAGTTGGTACTCCCAAGGGGAATCGAACCCCTGTTTCCGGCGTGAGAGGCCAGCGTCCTAACCGCTAGACGATGGGAGCAAGAACAAAATCAATGGAACCATTAACTTTCGTTTAAAGGCCCCACAAGCATACGAATATTTTTCAGCAAACTTTCACTATCCAGTTGCTGTTTCACCAGATAGGCATCCGCACCCGCTTCAATGGCGCGCACCCTGTCTTCCGCACTTTCACGGGTTGAGATAATAAGCACAGGAATGTCTTCGTACTGAGACTGGTTCCGCATTCGACGCACCAGACCAAATCCATCCAATCGTGGCATTTCAAGATCGGTCACCACCATATCATACGTTTCCATTTCAAGCTTCGCTAAAGCATCAAGACCATCAATGGCTGTATCCACGCTAAATCCAAGGTTTTCAAGAATTCCCTGCTCAATTTTTCGGGCAATCAATGAATCATCTACTAACAGCACTTTTTGATTAAACTGACCTTTTTCTTCCATCTTAATATCGAGTTCATCATTCGGAGAAGTACGACCCATTTCTTTAATACCGTAAGGTTCCAGCAACAACAAAACAGATCCATCAGCTGCAATGGTATTACCCATCAAACCCTGTGGCTGATAACGTTTGATATATGGATCAAGATCACGAATCACAATTTCATTATCATGAAACAATTCATCAATAACAATGCCTACATAACCTTCAATATGCTCTGAGATCAATACATAAGGACAATCAGAAAGTGTATCAGGATCTGTTGTCATCATGCGGCGAAGATCAACAATCGGCACCTGATGATTGCCATAACGAACAAAATCTTTGCCACCGGCACCTTGTTCAAGCTTTTGCTTATCCAGAGGAATCACCTGATCAATCATATGCGTAAGCATACCAAATTTCTGATCTCCCATTCTGAATAACAACGCGTGCTGAACAGCAATACGTACAGGCAGAGATAAAATAAAACGTGTGCCTTTCCCCAGTTCTGTATTGATACGAATTGAGCCTGTCAGCCGGCGTATCGTGTCCTGGACAACATTCATGCCAATACCACGCCCTGCCAAATCATCCACATTACTATATGTTGAAAAACCAGGTCGGAAAATCATCTCCAGAATCTCTGCCGAATCCATGGCATTTGCTTCAACCCGTGTTGTTACACCGCGTTGAACCGCTGCCTCTCTAATTTTCTCAGAGTCAATACCACGCCCATCATCCACCACTTCAATACGGATTTCATTTCCACTTTGGCGAGCCAGAATCGTAATTTGCCCGTATTCCGGTTTCCCTTCCGCCTTTCGTACTTCAGGTGATTCAATGCCATGCGCAACAGCATTATTCAGCAGGTGTACCAGAGGTTCAACCAGTGCTTCTGCGACCCCCTGATCAACTTCGACACTCTTGCCTGCAATTTGTAAGTTCACATTTTTACTGGCTCGAACTGCAACATCGCGAATCGCACGCGGAAATGTAGAAAAAATACTATCCAGAGGCCTTAACATGAGCGAAAGAACCTGATCTCGAAGGTCTTTCAGCATGATTCCACTGCGGGATTGTCCATATCTGAACTCATCAATAAAGTATTGAGTTTTGCGTACCTTTGCATCAATGGATGTATCCAGGGCATACGTTGAATCAGCAAGGTCGTTGCCGCTTGATAAAGCATTTTTAAACTGGCGCCACTCACGACGCAGCGCACGCATTTCAAGGTGAAGGTTCTGCATGCCCTCTTCAACAGATTCACCACGTGATTGTTCGGTGCTTAATTCAATCACATGGTTGGAAAGGTCTTCCAGTCGTTCTGCATCCACCCGAAGAAAACGGCCCGAACTTTTTCTTTGGCCCAAAGCTGTCATTTCAATTTGGGAAACGTCCGGTCTAAAATCACTGAGATCATCTTCAATAGGCTCTGCATCCGGAAGCGGTGTAAAAGCGAGGTTTTTGTACGCTTCCTGCGCTTCTACAGAGCCGGCCTCCAATGTTGAATCATCTCGCTCGCCTGCCAGTTCGATTTCATCATTTTCACCAGCAGCTGTTTCTGACAATGCCGATGGTCTGCTTTTTTTCCACGCTTCAGCTTCATCGGCACCAATAAGGCCACTGACAGCACTTTTTTCTTCCTGATCATCCGTTGTTTCTGTTTCGGCAAGCGAGGCAGCTGCTAAGCCACCTTTAAGGGTTTTGAGCAAGTCATCATAGGTTGAACGCAAGGCATCCGGATCAAGCAATTCATTGCCATCCGGGTCATTCAAGCGTTGCGCAAGTTTATCATGAAGATCATAAAGAAACTGAGTTGCTTCCGCCGTGCGCCAGTCAGCATGCTCAATAAACTGCTCAATCGCATCTTCAAACAGATGCCCAACGCCACCCACATCTTTCACACCCAGCATTAAAGCTGAACCTTTAATCGTATGCGCGTCACGACGAAGCTCTACCAGCTCTTCATCTGAAATGTTTCCTGATTCAAAATTAACCAGATGTTGGTCAATCGAGGCTAAACGTTCTTTTGCCTCATCAAAAAATGAGGCAAGAAAACTTGAAAGATCAAAGTCGGACAATGCCTACCTGCTACGATTATACGAATTTTCTGAGTTTTTCAGATGTTTCATTCAGACGATGAGAAGCATCTCGCGACTTCTGCATTTGTGTCGCTGAATCCTGCAAAAGATCTGAAATTTGGCGCATGGTTTCCACAAATTCCTGAGAACTTTTATCCTGTTTTCCTGTCGCCTGCGCAATGGTTCGCACAGCCTGACTTGTTTTTTCGGACATACTCTGCATTTTCTCCAGCGCTTCACCGGCACGTTGAGCAATGTTCACACCTTTTGCGACCTCTGCAAGGCCTTCCTGAGTCACATCAATGGATTCCTTTGTTGATACATGTACATCGTTCACCACAGTCTGGATCTCCTGCGTAAAGGCACGGGCACGCTCAGACAGACGGCGCACTTCACCTGCCACAACTGCAAATCGTTTGCCAAACTCACCCGCAGCAGCGGATTCAATCGATGCATTCAATGCCAGTAAATGTGTTTCATCCGCAATCTCCTGAATCGAATCCACCGATTCAAGAATCTGCTCTGCTTTTCGACCTGCATCCGTCACTTTTTGAGCAATGGTTGTTACTTCCTGACGAATCTTATCCATGTAACCGATAGCTTCTTTCACCGCAGAAGCTCCTTCATTGGCCGACTCTGTTGTTGCTCTTGCAATCCGTTCCACACTTAATGCTGTCATCGCAATTTTCTTAGCTGCCCCGGACATGTCCTCCAGCTCTGTCGTAACGCCTGCAACTGAACGTGCCTGCGTATCGGATGCGTTGGCCTGTTGATCAACCGCACCCAAAATTTCCTCTGAAGAATAAGCCACATCCCGTGCCACATCAGAGATTGTTGTTGTCACCCTGTTTACAAAGCTTCGACTCAACAAGGCGAGAATCACAACAACAAACAAAATAATGGCAATATTAATGATTGCCAAGGTTGTAATCTGGTCTGTTTTGGTTTTTGCCTCAGCAGTCAGTGCTTTTTCCAAACGCGTTGTTACCGCTGTCATTTTTTCCTGCCCCACAAAAACAAGGCTTTGCGCCACAACAGTTACGTTACCTGCCATCTCAGAAGGGATCTTTCCGCTCACAATATCATCTGCGATACCGATCACTTCCTGCATCAATTCAAATACTTCCTGTAACTCTTTATTATCAACATCTGTTAAAACTGGCAGGGCGGCCACTTCACCATACAGACCCAAAAAATCCTGAGATGCCTGATCAAGCTTGGGTATATCTTCTTCATTTTGAGTCAGTGTATAGTCATTGAGCGGGAGTAGAACATTGGGCAATGACGATTTGAATTTTTCCAGTCGTGCCTGATGATCATACAATTGGGAAAGATCATTCAAGCCTTTTCCGGCACGATCAAATGCAAACAGAACTGCACCGATCAAAACTGCAAACAAAAGCATCGAAAGCACGATGTTTCGTTTCGCAAGTTGCCGTAAATTCTTTACATTTTCTTTTCCAGAATCTGTCATTTCAATTCTCCCCAAACGCTCTAGAAGGTTTGTAAAATACGTTGCTCAAATCGTGAGCTATCATGTCTTTAATCCTGGGCCATTGCAAGGTATCTCACCATTATTCAAACAACATCTGAGTATTTAAAACATTGAAGATATCACCTTCAATATTCATTTCGCCTCGCAAAAAATCATGGCTGTCAGGATCCACATCAGGCAAGTTGCTTTTTGCGACACGGTACAGTTCAGAAACTTCATCCACCCAGATTCCCAAATGCATCCGTGGATGGCGCAAGATTATAAAGCGAGTGTTTTCTGTCTGCTCTCCCCGCTTCTGCCCCAGATGTAAAACTTTGCCAGGGTCAATAATACATACAATCTGGCCTCGAATATTGCTCACGCCCATCAGATGATCCGGAGCCATGGGTACGGGCGTGAGTTTTAAAGGTTTAAGAATTTCTTCTACTTCCTGAACAGGCAGCAGAAAAAACGCTCCATTCATCCATACCTTCATTAACTCAGCCTGTTCTTCAGCAGGAATATCTTCTGTGGAAGGCGCATCCACATCTAGATTCACATTCACATCAATTTCTTCGGTTTCTTTGTCTGTCATCTCCCCTCCCTCACTGCTTCACAGAGCTACTGATGCGATCATACATCGCAATCATCTTTCTCACGCGTGCCTGTAGTTTCATCGGTTCGACAGGTTTGCAAATATAGTCATCTGCGCCGCTATCAAGCCCTGTCACTTCATCTTCTTCATCTTTACGAGAGGTAAGCATGACCAAGGCGATACTATCGTATTTACTCTGCTCACGAACTTTTTCAACAAGCTCCATGCCGCTCATGTTTGGCATTTCACAATCTGTAAGGACAAGGCTCAAAGAATCATCCATGCGTTGAATCAATTCCCAACCCTGATCACCATCTTCAGCTTCAATCACTTCATAACCATCAGACTGAAGCACAAACTTCACCAGGCTTCGAATGCTTTTTGAATCATCAATAATCATGACACTCTTTTTACCGGATGACTTAGCTTTATCACTTCTGACCTTCTCTTTAAGCTTGTGCATATCACCAAGCGACATCAATTGCCCATCATCATTCAGGCGGTCACGCATCTTAAAACCTTCCAAAGGTGTTGAGTTACGCATCACCTCATCAAGACTTGTCACACCTGTAAGTGCCTTGCTTAAACCATCTTCAAAGAGAGAGAACATGCCTTCTTCCCGAGCAGCATGTGCAAGTTCACGGTCTGGCGTTCCCCTTGCAATAAGCTCACGCACATGATCACTCACGTAAAACACCTCATGCATACCAATCCGGCCTTTGTAACCGATATTCATGCAATCCTTACAGCCTGCGGGCTCGTAAAAAAACACCCCGTCAGGAATATCAAAACGTTCAATCAAATCTGTAGAAGGTGTCACTTTTTTTCTGCACTGCAAACAAAGTCTGCGTGCCAGGCGCTGTGCCACCACAAGATTCAATGAAGACGCAAGCATCGCCGCATCAATGCCGATTTCCAATAAGCGTGTCACAGTTGATGGCGCATCATTCGTATGCAAGGTTGATAACACCAGATGACCTGTCTGAGCCGCGTGAAGGGCAATCTCAGCCGTTTCTTCATCGCGAATTTCGCCCACCATCACGACGTCAGGGTCCTGCCTGAGAATTGAACGAAGGGCTGCGGCAAAGGTCATGCCCGCTTTCGGGTTCACCTGAACCTGATTAATTCCTTTGATTTGAAACTCAATCGGATCTTCGACCGTCACCAGGTTTGTTTCTTCATCCTTAATATGATGTAAAAATGAATAAAGTGTTGTTGTTTTTCCACTTCCGGTCGGTCCTGTAACCAGAACCGCACCCGTAGGGCGTGCAATACACTCTCTCACACGGGCATCTGCTTTTTCTTCAAAACCCAAAACATCCAGATTAAGCGATAAACCACTCTTATCAAGGATTCGCAATACCACTTTTTCGCCGTGCATCGCAGGCAATGTTGATACCCGCATATCATAACTTTTACCCCACAGTTTAATGCGGGTACGGCCATCCTGAGGTGTACGGGTATTTGCGATATCCAGTTTGGACATGATTTTAATACGTGATGCCACCAGGGGGTGGGCTTTAACCGGAAATTTAAGTGCGGAACGTAATCTGCCATCCACACGCATCCGAACAATACTGATTTTCTCTCCAGCTTCGATGTGAATATCTGAGCTGCCCATTTTCATGGCCTGAACAATAAGACCATTCACCAGCTTGATAATTGGCGAATCTTCAGCCCCGCGTTTCAGTTCATCCAGATTCGCACTTGCAGCCTTTTCTTCACTCTCAGTTGAAAAGCTTGAATCATCATAATCGTCATTCAAGCCCTCCATAGCCGCATCAAAAGCCGCATCACCTTGATAAAACTCTCTTATTTTCTTCTGAATAACATCCGGACGGGCAAATACCGGTTTGACTCGAAGCCCCAATTTAAACTGCAGTGCATCCAGACTTGCAAAATCCATCGGATCGCCTGTTGCGATAATGATTTCACCAGCCTGAAAATCAATCGGAACAAATTTATATTCAATACATAACTGTTCAGCGCATTTTTTCAGCAACCCTTCATTGGCTTGAAAGTCAGAAATATCAAGAAATGGAACCTTATAAATACGGGCCAGCATTCTAAGCAATTCATCCGCATCAATCTCATTTATGCCCAACAGCGCCAAAAGAACAGCCCCTTTGCGACCTTCATCGCTTTGAAGGGCATCCAACATCTGATCCTGAGTGACAACACCACTTTCAATAAGTTCCTGTTGCTGTTTTAAAAGCATTCGTTAGCAGTCCTATGCGCGCCGTTTATAATAAGAGTTTGTTAACATAAGCAGCTAACTGTTTAAAATCAAGAAGATTTTTAATTATTTCACTACCATTGAGGTAAGCAACTCTTCCACACATCCAACTCTGTAGATAGTCTGCCAAACTATGGCACATTATTTTTCCGGTATTCAACTTTATCTGTCTGTTTTTGCATTGCTAACACCTGCGTTGTCAGGCTGTGTTCCCCAGCAGAAAAACGGAACATTGGAACAGCTCCCTTCTGTTCATGCCACTGCTCCGAATACCACTGCTTCAAATATCAAAATTCCGAAACAGAATATCCCCTCCCTTCCTGATATACATCAAAACGACATATCTAAAAACGAGCTCTTTGATTCACTTCCCCTCTCCGACATCGCGGCAGCTCAGGCAGAAGTAAAACGCCATGTTCTACCCCATTGGCCAAAAATTTCAGAACGTTCTGTTTTTGTCCGGCAGCGTATGTTGAATGTGCTCAACATTTTGAATGCACCTGAAGGTTTACAAGCCATTCCTGTGATTGAATCAGGATATAACCCCTATGCACTATCGTATGCCGGCGCCATGGGACTCTGGCAACTGATGCCCAGAACAGCACACGGACTGGGCGTTCGAAATCATCAAGGTCAAAATGGACGCAGAGACATTGAATTCAGCACCACTGCGGCCGCCCAGTACCTAATCATCTTACATCAGCGTTTTGGCAATTGGCCACTTGCATTTGCAGCCTACAACTACGGTCCCTCTGCACTTAGCAGACGACTTAAAAAACACCCATGGAAGCCTGAAGATGGCCTGAAAACATTGCCAGCACCTCAAATGACGCGTGCTTATGTTCGTCACGTCATTGGTTTTGCAGCATTGCTGCATATGAAAACGTTAACATTCCCCGAGCCACTCTCCACAAAAGAGATTCAGCTTCTCCCACCTGTTGATCTGCAACAACTTACTTCCCTCTCCGGGCTGGATCGTAATTTATTATTCCAATTGAACCCCGAGCTGGATCAGGCACAATACCTGAAACATAAAATCACCATACATGTGCCGGAGGAATATCTGCCTGTTATTCTGGAACAAATCGAAGCTACTGCACCGGAATATGTTCATGTTGCCATCCATCAAGGCGACTCATTATGGAGCCTGGCACGAAAACATCATACAACAACACAACATTTACGCTCACTCAATCCGACACTTGGAAAACTTCTAAGCATTGGCAAAACAGTGAAAGTTCCCGCCAATCAGCTTGCCATGGCCAAACCAACTTATAATCCGCTCCTTAATAAAGGGCGGCGCATTCGTTACAAGGTTCGTTCCGGTGATTCATTATGGGTCATAGCGAAGCGCTTTGGCACCACGACCAAAGCAATCGCCCGATCCAATCAAATGTCACAAAATAAATTGATTCGTCCCGGAGATACGTTATGGGTTTTAGCACGCATTCGACCAAGCTGATCATCATACTGCTGATCGTTTTACTGATATCAGCATGCTCCTCACAAGATCAAAACATTTCAACTGTTGAGCAGCCTGATACATCTCTCACCGCCGAACCATCACATGGAGATCGCCTGATTGACACCTCGATTGGTGATGCCTCCAATCTCATTCCCATGATCGCCGGCGACTCCAGCAGCCATGAAGTTGCCGGACAGCTTTACCTCGCACTGCTAAAATATGACCGAAACCTTAACTTGACCGGGCAGCTTGCAGAAAGCTGGGAGATATCCGATGACCAGCTTAGCATCACATTCAAACTGAGAGATCATATAAAATGGACCGATGGTCTGCCATTCACCTCAGCAGACTGTGCCTTCACACTTGCCCTGATTCAAAACCCGCTTACACAAAGCGCCTACCAATCCGATTATGCCAAAGTAGCCCGTTTTGAAACACCGGATGATTTGACCTTTCGGGTATTTTATTCCGAACCTTATTCCCCCGCACTTTCATCATGGTCAGCACTCTCCATCCTTCCCAAACATGTATTTAAAAATGAAGATATCATGAATACTAGGCTTTCACGCCAGCCAAAAGCCACACTTGGCCCATACAGACTGACCGACTGGCAACCTCAACAATCCATCACACTGCTAGCGAATCGTAATTATTACGACGGTGACGTCTGGATTGATAAACGAATCACCCGAATCATCCCTGATCTTGCCACTCAGTTTTTGGAATTATCAGCTGGAAGTATCGATTCAATGGGATTAACCCCCATTCAATATCAGAGGCTCTTTGATACCAAACCGGCGTTGAAAAAAAATTACAACCGCTACAAATATCTTGAATTTGCTTATACTTATCTCGGCTTCAACCTTACCCGAAAACCCTTTGACGATATCCGGGTACGTCAGGCGCTTGCTTTTGCGATTGATCGACAGGAGCTCGTTGATGGCGTGCTTCTCGGTCTCGGTGAAACCATTGCAGCCCCTTACAAACCCGGCACCTACTGGGTCAATGAACAACTAAAACCAAGAACATACAATGTAAACAAAGCAAAAGAACTGCTGGCCAGCGCCGGGTGGAAAGACAGCGATGGCGATGGCATCCTTGATAAAGATGGCAAGCCTTTCAAATTTACGATTTTGACCAACAATGGTAATAAACAGCGTGCAGATAGCGCCACCATTATCCAACAGCGTCTAAAAAATGTTGGCATCAAAGTCGCTGTGCGGCTGGTAGAGTGGTCGGCATTCATTGAAAACTTCATCAACAAACGCAATTTCGAAGCTGTATTGCTTGGTTGGCAGATGACACCCGAACCTGATCAATACAGCATTTGGCACTCATCCCAGACCGGTGCACGCCAATTCAACTTCTTAAGTTATAACAACCCTGAAGTGGATAAAGCTCTGGTAGCTGCCACACGTACTTTTGACGACGAAAAACGCAAAAAATATTACGATATTGTACAACAGAAAATTTACAACGATGTGCCCATGATCTTCCTCTATGCGCCTTATTCCTTACCCGTCATGCACAAACGTATTCATGGCATTGAGCCAGCACCCGCAGGTATTGCACACAATAGTGAAAAGTGGTTTGTACCGTTAAACATGCAAACACATCAAACAGGTATCACACCTTAAAGATGCGTCTTCGTTTTTTATACACTGGAATCAATCAGCCTGCGTATTGACTGACTAAGTGCATCAAAGGTGAATGGTTTATTCAGCACAATTCCCTGATTCAGTTCATCGGTAATAGTTATGGTGTTTTCTTTGTCATAACCGGTTGCAAAAATGACAGGGATATCCTTATTAAGCTTCCAAACATTGTTTGCAAAGGCTACGCCGCCCATTTTTGGCATCACCACATCTGTGATGATCAAAGCAATCTCATCCTGATAATGCTTGAATATGTCCAGGCCTTGCTCACCATCCACAGCCTTCAAAACCCTGTAACCTAAACTATTCAGAACTTCAGCCGTTGTGCTTCGCATGGTATCTTCATCATCGACCAGAAGAATCATCTCTCCCTGACCCTGAGAAACCGTTGTTTTCTTATCTTTTTTCTTTTTCTGATCTTTGATCTCTTTTTTTGCGGGTAAATACAAATCAAAAACGCTGCCCACACCAAGTTCACTTTCAATCTCAAGAATGCCGCCATGCGATTGCACCGCACCATAAACCATTGCCAGTCCCAGTCCCGTGCCTTTACCAACCTCTTTGGTTGTAAAAAACGGTTCAAAAACCTTGTTTAGGTGTCCCTCTGCAATACCGCAGCCATTATCTTTAATAGTGAGTCTGGCAAAATTCACTGCATAGACATTCGGATGTGTTTTTTTGAATGCATCCGTAGCAGTAAATGCACTCAGTTCGCATGAAATTTTGGGTTGATTGACACCGGACACTGCATCACGGGCATTGTTCAACAGGTTCATCAGTGCCTGTTGAAGCTGGGTTGCATCACCATGAACAGTCAACGCTTCAGGGCAACAATCACAAACAAGCTCAATACTTTCAGGAATAGCAGTTTTGCCGAGTTTATAAGCTTCTTTAATGAAAAAATTGAAAGAAAAATCACTCATTTCAACCTGATCTTTACGGGCAAAGGTAAGTAACTGTTTAATCATCTCTGCTGCGCGTTTGCCAAGAGTTTCAATATCATTCAATTTATCACGCACTTCCGGCTGATTTTTTAACTTTCTTTTAGACAGATAAATATTACCCTGTATGGCCGCCAGCACATTATTAAAATCATGGGCTATGCCACCGACCAGCGTACCAATCGCTTCCATTTTTTGTGCCTGAAGAAATTTCTTTTCCAACTTCTGATATTCACTCATATCCTGCTGTAATGAAACATAGTGAGTGATTTCACCGCCATCATTATAAATCGGAGAAATCGACATCATTGCAGGATAAAAGCTTCCGTCTTTTTTCTGGTCAATCAGCGTTCCGCTCCAGACTTCGCCATGCGTCATGGCACCCCATACATCTTCATGAAATGATGCGTCCTGAGCGTTGTTTTTAAACGTGTTCAGTGCCTTTCCTGCTACCTCTTCCAATGCATAACCTGTAATTTTAGTGAAAGCCGGGTTCACATATTCAATCACAGCATGTTGATCTGTAATCAACACTGCTTCACCAGTCTGTTGCACAGCCTGTGACAGTTTTTTCAAATCACGATTGAGATATGTACTACATAATATATCTGATACTTTCATGGCAACGGTTTGAAACAGTTCACGCTCTTCATCGCTCCATTCCCTTTCATATGAACATTGATGAAGGCCAAACAACCATGGTTTTCCAAACTTAGGCCTTATCGCAATCACCATCTGAGAACGTACTGCAAACTGATCCACATCCTCACCCAGATGCGGCATTGGGCAATAAACCACAGATTGAAGCGAATTCAACGCATCATGCATAAGCTGTTTCACTTCAGGAGACATCGGAAACTTCTGTTTCAAATCAAAGGCACCCGGATATTCAAGGGAGGCTGATTCAACAGGCACTTCCCAATGATCAGCATCAGGATCGCATGAATAGAGCAGCCACGCTCTGTCTGATGCAAAAATTTCACGTGTTGTTTTAACCGCACTTTCTAACATGTCATCCGGTGTCAAAGCGCTGCTCACCGCATCTGCGATTTGCTGCATACTTTCCAGATGCCTGACATGAATACGACTCCTTTCTTCAAGTTGTTTGCGCTCAGTAATATCCCGACTGATACCAATGAGGCCAATCACATGGCCCCGAGCATTTTGAAGCGGTGCTTTAAGTGTATCTAAAAGCACTTTTTTTTCATCGGGATATGTAACCCACTCATCATTGCGCTTTGGAGCACCCTTTTTCAACATATCTGCATCGCTGTCACGGAAAAAAATCGCCTGTTTTTCGTCAAACAAATCATAATCAGTCATGCCAATAATTTCAGTTTCACTTTCTTTACCAGCAAAATCACAAAATGACTGGTTACACCCCAAAAAGACACCCTTTTTATCCTTATAAAAAATTAGATCAGGAATGCCATCTCTTAATGCTGTCAACAAAGAGCTTGTGGCCTGCAGCGACTCATACGGTAATTTTAAGTTGTAAAGAATGATCGAGTAAAAAACAAACCAGAAAGAGAATAATTTGAAAATATGCCCAACCAGATTGGAAATACCATAAAGACTGACATAATTTGTAAAAGCAAGTTCAGCACAGATTGTGAGTACGATCGATATGGAAAGAAATGGAAATACATCCTCTCTAAGCTTATGACGATGTGTATAAAGATTTATCATCGCTAAAATAAGAATCATACAGATGATATATTCACTCATGATTTTAAAAGGTGTCAGCCCTGCACCCTCGATAAAAGCATCAGGAAAATAGCCATTCATGATCAGCACATAAAAACTTACGGCGACTAATCCAAACAATGAAAACGTATAACCGGCATGAAACCTTCGACTTAAAAAAAACGGCGCTGAAAAAAGTAACAACGATTCAAGATATCTGTCAGCGATCCAAAATTGGGCCGCATGGTTTGCACTGCCAACACCAAAAATAATCATGCCTTCGTAGACCAATGCATGAACCATATCAATACCGGCAATCCAGAAATAACCAACAGCTAAATACAGAAGAAAGTTATCGCGTGCATAAGTACAGGTGTACAACGCAACAACAAACATCAACACACCGATTATGATCGTGAAAAATTCAGCCAGTGTATGAAACAGTAAATAGTTATAAAAACTGGAACCAACGAGAAATACAGAAAGCAGAACAGGTATAAACCAAAGCTTCCAATCCAGCAAAAGATCAAACCGACTCAACAGAGGAAAACGCGCTTGCATATCTATTATTTATAGCCTATCAAAAAGTATTCGTGAGCCCATACGGCAACAGTTTTGTAATAAAGACATCATATTTAAGGCTACCTAAACACTACTGATCTTGACTAAAAAAGAAGTTTATAAAAAAACTTAGCGGGCTTTCCTTCCTTTCAGCTTCTAAAATGTTCATCTGAATGAATCATCACGCATCATATGATGTGAATGGCCTAACTGGACTCTTAAACCATACACCCACGCATGACCGCCAACATTTTCTGCGCTATCCCGACTCAGATGATTTGCATGATTCCAATACTGAATATCAGGTGAAATAGCGATGTATTGATTGATTTCCCAACGGTAGTACAACTCAGCCACAAAAGGATTAGCAGCATTGGAAAATGTTGATTTAAAGCTGGATGAAAGACCATTCCAGGCCACGCCCAGACCCATCGCATGGGCTTCAGCATAGCTGTGTTCAAGGGCCACAGACGCATGTGTAACCACCTCATCTGTATCTTTGGCACTGTTCCAGCCCAAACGAGCTGACCAAAGCATGTTTTCAGCTATTTCACCATCGACATTACCATAAATGCCATATGCGAAACTTTTATTAGCCCCGCCAAGGTGCCGTGGAAGCTCAGATGTACGTATCCAGCCTCCCAGTGTGAAGTCCACCGCTTCCGGCACACGGACTTCAGCCAATGCAAAAAGACCTTTTTTCAGCCCTGTGTTTGTAGCTCTGCCGAATTTAAACAGATCACGGTAATTTGCACTTTCGTTATCACTTAAACCATAAGCATTCGCCAACAGTGCTGTAGTGCTGAATCCATCTTCATCGCCATAAGTAAATATGACTGAAGGGGTATAATCAGGAAAGCTTATGCTTGGGTTGTTCACTAAACTCTCTGCCAAAAACTGACTGCCTTCGTCATTGGATGTCGCTGTTGCATCGGTAAAGTCTGTCAGATCCTGCACACCAACGGAGATATTCAATGGCTCCAGATCAAAACGATAAGCAATCTCGGAAATTTGAATGCGGCCCTTTCCATCTTGATTCAAAGCCGAGCCTGCATCCGCATTTGAACCTGAAACCACATCACTGGCGCTGACGGAAGGTGTGAGGGCTCCCTCCCCATAAAAATGTAATCTGCCCGAGCCAATATCAACATCCATAATCAGATCCACACTGCCAAGCACATCTTTGTTGATCGTACGGTTCTGTTTACTCGTTTGCTGGCCTACAATGGTCGTGCCTGCTTCAATCATAACATCTGCAATCGCATAACTGTTAAGACTTAAAATAATCAATGTAGCTATCATCACCAAGCGCAAAACTGGACTCCTCATCACCATCACTATTCCGATCAGCATCTCTTCAATATTTTTTAAACATCTTCCACAAACAATCAAAAGCAAAAGTTCTGCCACTTTCCGAATACGGACGAGGTCACGGGTTTCATATGTTTTATCTATCATCCTGGAAAGCGATTAATCCCTACAAATAAACGCTACAAAAATGCGCTATACTCATCACCTGCGCCACCCTTATCCTCAGCGAACAATATCGACACTATATAAAAAACATCATGAAAATAAATTTCCATTCGACACATTTAAACCAAATTCAAACAGATAAAAAACAATCCACGCTTGCAGTACAAATGTATCACCGCGATGCTTCGAACAATGATCACAAAGCTATCAACCCAAACCTCTCGATTACTACAGCAAGGTTATCTGTGTTGTTTAAGAAATGCGTATGCTGTCATCAAGATTTCAGGTGTGACTGCCCTTGAATATCTACAAGGCCAAATCACACGCGACATCCAACACATGACAGAAAATCAAGGGCTTTACTCGGCGATTTTAACACCCCAAGGTAAAATTATATGCGATTTCCATCTAATTTCCGGCCATCATCAGGAATGCCTTATCCTTGTCAATAAAGACTATGCAGTGCCTCTGGTTGGCCGCCTCCGGCAGTATGCTTTAGGACATGCATTAAGAATCGGCATGGTTGATTCACTCAAAGTGATCTCAGTTCAGGGGCAACGCTGTGATGATTTTTTACAGGAGAACAATCTTCCTGTTCCTGCAAAACCTCCTCTCTCCACAAAAAAATCAACTGACATCGAATCTTATGCCATACGCATGCCAGAAGCCTCAGAGCATGGCCTCTGGGTTATCAGCGATGATGCAGAAGCGCTCATACAAACAAATTCGGCTCAAGTCGATGAAGCTGAGATCCAGACGGCGCGTATTTTAAAAGGCACGCCAACTTTTGGCATCGACTGGAACGAAAAGATATTTCCTCTCAATGCAAACCTCATCGAATTTGAAGGTGTCTCTTTTGAAAAAGGATGTTATGTCGGTCAGGAGGTCACAAGCCGCATGCACTGGCGTGGTGGTATCAAGAAACGATTTTACCGCGTGCAACTTGAATCAGCTCCCCAGGAAATCCCCTGCCCGATTTCCACGACTGTGAAGATAGGCAGCATAACTTCTGCTGCGATCAATGCCGATGATAAAATATTTGGCATTGCTCACTTGCCAATTGAAAGCGTGGAAAGTGGTGTACAACTAATCAATGCGCAAAATCACCCTGTACAAGTTCTGGAGGCCTGCCATGTCTGACACGCAAGAAAATATTCAGACAAACACTCAGGCTCAAAACAAAAACTCACTGTTTATATGGTATCACGCGGCTCCCGATTCGGTACCCCTTATCAAACAATGGCTGGAACATTTATTTCAAACAACCGGAATCCATGGCTCACTCTTTGTTCGTCACACGGATGCAAAAAGCACATTCATGGAAACCTATGAAAACATAGGATATGAGGCATTAAAGAAGATTGAAATTCTTGCAGCCAAACAGCCATATTTCGAAACCATACAGCGCCAATGTGAATCTTTTGAAAAAATTCACCCCAGCGAGTAATGCCTTGATAAAACATCAGATCACGTTAAAAATGCTAAACAAACATGCCATATGCGGAGCTAAAAAACAGTCATGAATAAAAACACCAAAATTACTGGCATTGCGTTTTTATTGGTATGGCTCATTGTCATGGCACTCGATCAGTTTGACCTGATCCCATGGCCTGATACACGCATCAAACGCATATTTCTTTGGGCTCCAACGGTTGTTTTTGGTCTCTACTTTCTATTTTTTGGTGGTAAAGCCAAAGAGAACAAAAAATAACCATGAAAAACCATATCACAGTCAACCTGCCTTTCTCTTTTAGAGGAAAAATGTTCAATCCGGGTAGCCGCATCAATCTTGATGAATGGATGGAAAAAGGTTCCATGCCTTGCTTTTATACCCATATAGCCAATGAAAATGCGATTGATGTCTACTCTCACGAATATGACGTTATGATGATGGGTACATTGGAATTCAAAGATGCAGAAGGTATGGCCACAGAATTTATTCAGGATGGTTGTTTTGATTGTGAAGGGTTTCAGGCTAAGTGGAAACAGAATTCAAAACAAAATGCGGAACAAGACGACAACCAAAATGAGCTGGATAAACGCTTGTATAACATTGCAACAAGCTGCATGGGCCAGACAGATTTTGACCAAAACCCGGGCCTGAAAAATGCACTCAACGAAGCATACCAGTTAGGCAAAAAAGCAGCGCAACCCGATACATAAATTCACAGTACCACCCCGCCCTGCTTTTGATTAGGGTGCTGCAATGCCTGAATCTTCCCACACAACAACCATACAAAGTACCGCAACCCAAATTGCCATCAAACTGATTCGTCGGGAGTCTGTCACACCTGAAGATGGTGGTTGCCAGAACTATATTGAATCCTTACTTGCCCCCTTGGGTTTTGTCCGCACACACGTTGATACTGGCGGCATCACCAACAGCATTTATACACGTATGGGTGAGCTGAACGGCACATTGGCCTTTGCAGGGCATACCGATGTTGTGCCGACTGGCCCGTTGGAAGATTGGCCACACCCGCCGTTTGAGGCCGTGATTGAAGATGGGCCAGATGGAGCTGTTCTGCATGGTCGTGGCACGCAGGATATGAAAGGCGCAGTTGCATGCTGGATTGCCGCCATTTCGAGCCTGTGTTCAGAGTTCACACCACTGCCCACACTTCAGCTTTTAATTACATCCGATGAAGAAGGTGACTCCGTTGACGGAACCATCCGTATCGTCGAAAAAATGCAGGCAGATAACACCCTTCCTGATGCTGTGATTGTAGGTGAGCCTTCATCTTCCCAGCAGGTGGGTGATGTGATTCGCAGGGGGCGTCGAGGTGTCGTGCAAATCGCAGCAGTATTTGAAGGCAAACAGGGCCACTCGGCTTATCCAGATGATGCCAACAATGCCATACATATCGCGGCACCCGCGTTAGAAAAAATCACAAAAATCAACTGGGGGAAAGCTGCTAAAGGTTTTCCTGCCACCACATGCCAGATCACAAACATACAGGCAGGCACAGGTGCCACCAATGTGATTCCCGGCTCATGTTTTGTATCGATTGATATACGTTACAATCCCGGCATTGATTTTGAGGGCATCGAACAACGCATTTTTGAGGCATGTGAAGGCGCAGAGGTTGTTTTGGATATTCAGCATCAGGCTAAAGTCTTTTCCACACCCGATGGCCCATTTCTTGATCAGGTCTGTGCATCCATCAAGCAGGTCACAGGCATTGAAACCCTCCGTGACACCGGAGGAGGCACTTCGGATGGGCGTTTTTTGGCCGCAGCAGGCATCCCTGTTGTCGAGTTAGGGCTTACCAACAGCACCATTCATCAGGTAGGCGAATGTGTTGCGCTACACGAGCTTGAAACGCTCACATCCATCTACTCCGATATCATCATAAACTTTGAGGCCAAATAAATGTCAACAAAATTGGGTGCAAACACAACCAATCCAAACAAAGAACTGGAAACCTTCCCCAACCCCAACCCGGAACGGGATTATCATATCAAAATTGATTCACCGGAATTCACCTGTTTATGCCCAAAGACGGGTCAACCGGACTTCGCTGAAATCAAACTGGATTATATTCCAGATCAGCTCTGTGTGGAGCTAAAATCATTGAAATTATATTACTGGAGCTTCCGCGATGAAGGCCACTTTCATGAAAAAGTAACCAATATGATCGCCTCCAACCTGATTGACCTGCTTGATCCCCGTTATTTGAAAGTTGAAGCAGTGTTCAATGTACGTGGCGGTGTTTATACAACCATCGAAGTCGAACACACAAAGTAATTCATTTATATGTTCCCTTTCACCAAAATGCAGGCTCAGGGTAATGATTTTGTCATTCTCAACGGCCTCTCCCAATCACTTCCTGAACTGACTGATGCGTTTGTTCAAAAAATAACCGAACGTCGCTATGGCATCGGCTGTGATCAACTACTGGTTTTACTTCCAAACGATGATGCAGATGCATCCATGTGCATTTTTAACAACGATGGTTCCGAAGCTTCCAACTGTGGCAATGGCCTGCGTTGTGTTGGGGAATTGCTGTTAAGTGAATCAGGCGCTGAATCCGTATCCATCGCCTTAAAGGATCGCACTGTCATTGCAAGGCGTTCTGATCATGGTATTGCAGTAGAAATGGGTGCTGCAATTGTAAAGGAGCAGACTGAAAGCCATGTGGACATTGAAATCGGCAATGCACATCGTGTATTTTTTGAAGCTACCGAAACCTTTCCAGAAGATAAAAATATCGAAATTGTGACAGGTCAGGTAGCTGATCATGTCTACCTTGATATCATCGAACGTGGTGCAGGGCGAACGCTGGCCTGTGGTTCAGGTGCATGTGCAGCCACGGCTGCAATCTGGCACGTTGAAGGTCATACCCGCCCTCAAACCATCGAAATGCCTGGTGGTGAAGTGACTGTATCGGGGAATTCTGAGAATCTTGTTTTAGAGGGCTTGGTGAAGACGGTATTCAGCGGACACTTCCGCCTTTAATCACCTTCCCGGTACTTCATTCCGTATAATCGTATGCCTTTGTGTTAAAAAAATATTGAAGGCAAACAAAAATGTCCATAAAAGACATATAAATGCGGTGATTCGTTCCGTTAACCCCATTATTGGCGTCCCTAGCTTGGTGGCTGCGAACACGCCCGTAATAAGAATCAAGCCTACAGTCATGAATGTATACCACATAAAGGATGGCAAGATATTAACTTTCTTGAGAAACACACCAATTAACAAAGTAGACAGAATAGAAAGAAGGACAAGAATTCCTACCAAGACTTTATGTATCTCGCCGGAAAGGGTTGCGGGGCTACCCCATGCATCCTGCGGGAAAAAAGATGCCGTTGATATATTGATGACTCCCATGAGAATAATCATCCACGCAGCACCGATTCCAACAATTTCAATTTTAGAATATTTTTTAATAAATTTCAAAACGCCAACACCAAAAAGTATTGTTAATATTGCACTGATATTATGCATACTCATGAGTAATAACTGATTTGGGGAACCGGGGGAAAACAGTTCGCTCATTGTGTCTGAAATATGACTATAATCTGATCGCAATGCGCCACCTAGAATGATCATCACTATAAAAATGATTGGTGACATCATTCCACATATTGGAAATATTTGTTGTTTCATTACCGCTCCGGTTCGCCTAACGCCGTGATAAGGAACGCACGTCAGCCTTTCTCAGTGAGGAACAAAGTGATGAGTGACGTCATTGCCTTGTTAGCGGGGTTCAAAGCCACCGCCGCGTCCTTGATTTGTATGCTTCATAAGATTTCCCAAATTGTAGAATCAGGTAACGTTCTTCACGAAGCACCACGCCCCAATGCATGATAGCCAATAGCGGAACCAGAAAAAGAAACGGCCACTGTGAATCGCCTAACAGAGTAATGCCAACGTAAAGACCTGTCATGGCAACGTAGATTGGATTGCGAGACAACTTAAATGGACCATCGGTGATCAGAGCGACAGATGATTCACGTGGACTCGCACTCGTACCTCTTTTCTTCATTGTGACAAAGGCCCAACGAGCAAACGCACCGCTTAAAAGAATAAGTGCAACGCCACCCACATACGACGTAAATGTTGCCAATGGAAGAGGCTTCGACGCAATGAAGTGAACAACGAACGCCAGTAGCAACGTGGAAACGTAAAGTAGCGGTGGCGGTGCAATAATGCCAGCGGTTTGAAGTTGTGTAGTTTTCATTAAGGCCCCCTAATGACTTAGGTAAGATGTGCGCGACTTTTTCGCATCGTACTTGGCCTGCCTGTCATGTGCTATTTTCATATTTTCTTTGATCAATAAATTCTATTGTATACATAAACAGTATGTAAAACGTGAAATATTGAAAAGGCTATTGAAGGTAATATGAAATGCCATTTTGAATAGGTCAACTTGAAATAATAAGATTCTACCAACAGGCTTAGACCTACTAGCCATATAATTGGAGTATATGCTGGTGCAGCAAATCCCAGAATACTATTGCTCCAGCCAGAATTTGGTGCATAAATAAGCATTAACCAAGATGAAAAATAAAGCGCAACGCCTAAAGAAAAAGTAATCACCCCTTTTCTTTCGAAAGATGACGATATATTGAGTCGGAAAAACAATGGTAGAAGGAAAATGATTGATCGGAATATATTTTCCCCAATGATAATGGCAAAGGGGATATCGCTATTAAATGATTTTGGGTTGAATGCTGGAGGTAACTTTGAAGTTAAGAAAATATTCCAAATAAAAATCGGCAATAATGCTATGTAACCATTTGTTAATATTTTCCGTAAACGATCCATCTCCATGTATGCCTACCTATTTACCCTACACATAACCCGTGTTACGTGCCCGACTGCAACGACTTATTAGCAGCTTTTTTTATTAAACTTAATGTGCAGAATTAATCGCGTTGTTTCTTTGTATTATGTTTGTGTTATGTCCGTGATATTCCACTATGGCATCATAATCACACGAAAAAAACACGTTGTTAATATCCAAGTTTATTTACCTTGTTAGATTTTTCTAGCAACAACTGAAAATATATGCCAATCATGCGGTACACCTTGTGCAGTTTCACCTGATAACCTGTGTTCAGTAAAGTTACAAACTTCATATTTCTTAAAAAGTAACTTTACCTCTTCCTCTCGAAAAACCAAACTATTTGGCCAAAAAGAATCCTTGGAGTAACTTGGACTTGCCATTGTATCGTAGGGCCCAAGAAAAGAACCACAAAAAATACCTTCAGCGAAAAGGCACGCATATATTTTTTGCCAAACATAATTAAACTCGTTTTCGGGGCAGAAGAATAAACTTGCGTCTGCCAAAACTAACGATGCTCTTGGATACTCAAAAGTACTGAAACTATCTCGCGACAAAATGACATCACTATTATTTTTGAAACGTTCTTTACATCTAGATATTGATTCATCTTCTAAATCATATCCATACACAGTAAACCCAAGTGTAGCTAATCGTTCAATGTCAGATCCAGCCCCACACCCACAATCAATTGCTATTTTTGGTTCTTTAGTAAGCTCAATTGCTTGCAATAAGTCGGAGCGCATTTCACCGAATGTTGTAGCATCGTAGTATTCTTCAATTTGATCGGTAGTCATTTTTTAAAATCTAATGTTTTACATCAGCCGATGGAGTTTAAGCATTACCCAGACTCCCAAGGAGAACATATATCAATTAGGCAGCCATTTGGGTCACGCACGAGGAATCGACGCTGCCCGTAAAACTCATTACGAGGTTCTTGAATAATTGGCACACTCATTTCTAGCGCCTTTTTGTATTTAGTATCAACATCACTCACAACAAAAGTTACATACATACCGCTTGGGTTTTTCTGATACTCGCTTGGTACTAATTCATGGTCTTTCTTGATGATGCCATATTCAACTTCCGAATTTTCCGGCGTACATAATTGCACATACCAATCGCTATCGTATTTCACGTTTAAACCAAGAAGTTCAACATAAAACGCCTTACTTTGTTGCAAATCATCTGAACATATATTTGTAAGTATTCTCATTTCTCCTCTCTATTTTCAGCTAGCGGTTGAACTCAGCAGCGAACGCAGACTGGCAAGGCTTTTCTCCACAAAAGGTGTAACAGACAAGTGCATCCGATGGAGTGATTTGATATAACTCATTATTTGAACCTGCAAAAATATTCACGAAAATTCCATTTAGATACGAGGACATAGTAACAGTCTCCATCTAAGCGTATCTTCTTCGTCTCTTTTTCTTCAAGAAGATGACTATAACTCTCTACCAGAAAATAATCTTCACCTTTCTCTGGAACTTTATAGGAATAATATTTATAAAATTCTTCTATGTTATCTTCTTCAAGTTCATACTTTGCTCTGTACGTATCTACCTTATATTCCACTATTGGTTTTCCAAAGAAATTATTTTCAAATAACTCCTGGAGTAGAACGCATCAATTCAAGTGTTTTGGCTTCATCTGACTTCCAATATCCAAGTAATCTTTCATTGGGCGTTTGTCCTCACCAATGACTGGTTGGGCGTCCTATTACGTTCGTGGCAGGTCATGACCATGGATAACCTCACTCACACTTACCCCTCTTAGCTACGAATCACCGCCTCTTACTACAGGCAGGTCGATATGGAACGTTGTCCCCTGTCCGGGCAGGCTGACAAAACCAATACGCCCCCCATGTTGTTCTACCAGCGACCTTGTAATCGCCATTCCCAGACCGGTTCCACCAACACGGCGCGTATCGCTAGAGTCGGCCTGCGAAAACTTTTCGAACACCCTGTCCTGAAACTCGAGCGGTATTCCGGGACCGGCATCAGATATCGCAATCCGGACTTCTGTCGAGGTATGGCTGGTTGACACAAGCACCTGTCCATCTCTCGGCGAGTACTTTACGGCATTGGAAAGAAGATTGGATAAAGCCTGCACAAGTTTATCTTCATCGCCGTTGACATAGACATCCGCTTCCTCGGACGGCTTCCATGAATAGAGCACCCCATACTTGACTGCATAACCTTGGTTAGCATTAATGGTTTTATCTATCAGCGCATTGACGGATACTGGCCTCAATTGCAATTCGGACTCTGAAAGCTTGAGTTTGTTGAATTCCAGCAAGTCATTAATGAGCCGTCCCAATCGATCGCAGTTGTCATCGGCGACCTTCAACATCGCTTTTATTCTTTCCGGCGCGTTGTCCAGCGCACCGCCCACAATCAGGCCCAACACGCCTTTGATAGATGTCAGCGGTGTGCGCAACTCATGGCTGACGGTCGAAACGAATTCATCTTTCATGCGATCAATTTTTTGGCGCTCCGTCAAGTCATGGATGATGACGGTATACAGCGTCCTATCGGGTATCGCTACGGCGCTCACAGCCAATTCAATCAAAACGTTTGTGTTGTCTTTTCTTATCGCATACGCATCCCGCCGACCCGCAGCGGCCATATCTGCCGTTCTGTTGCTGTGCGAAGTGGAACCAGTGAAAAAGTCCGGAATGATCGTGTTGATCGATTCCCCCACTATTTCTGTCGAGGCATAACCGAAAAGGGTTTCGCCTGCAGGATTGATGGTCTCAATCTTTCCGTTTGCATCCAGGGTGATGATTGCCTCAATGGCTGTTGTCAGAATACCACCCAGCTCTGCCGTTCGACGGGCGACCAGGTTCGCTACTTGATAGTTGCGTCCGGTCATGGCAAGTAGAAATGCCCCCAGCAGACTGCTAAACAGTAATCCTCCTGCGAGTAGTGCCCACGCCTGCCAGCTGCGATGTGACGACAAATATTGAGGTGATGGCCACAGGCGGACAAGCCATGTCTTTCCGCCGATCTCAATCTGGTCTGTCGACGCCACCGCAGCAATGTCAGGCGACATTTCTTTTGGACCGTAAAGATGCAGCCCCGTCTCTCCGTCTTTTTCATAGATGTTAACGAAAATGGATTTCGTATCTACTTTTTTTAACGCTGCATTCACAATGTCGCCAACTCGAAAGACGCCAACAGCAATTCCCCTTAAAGCGCGCCTTCTATCCTCCACAGTGTGTGGCTCGCCGTTATAGACCGGTCGCAAAAGCAGAAAGCCATACTGCTCGCTACGTTCCTGAATAAGCGTGATTCGTGACGTGGCTATATTTGCCCCTGTATCTGTTGCCTCACGAATAGCCTTGAGTCGCGTCGGACTCGACGCCACATCAAACCCGAAAGCCTTTTCGTTTCCTTTCATCGGTTCAATGTACTGAACTGGAATATACGTATTTCTTTTCTTCGCTCTTATTAGATGGTTCTGAGTGTCGCGTTCTGTTATCTGAAAATCGGAAAACCCCTCTTTCCGAACGATGTTCTTAAAATGATCACGCTGATCGTGCGGGACAACCGGGTTCCAGCTCAACGCGTGAGTGCCTGGGTTGTTGGCTAGCGGGTAGGCGACAAACTTGTGAAACGCCTCGCGCGTTACCTGACTGGAAGTTGCAACGAAACGCTCGACGTAGCCAACAGAATTGATATAAACAGTAAAACTCTTACGCAATCTTTCATAGGTAGTGTTTGAAATCTCATTAAAGTCGGCTTGAATCTGCGCCTGCTCCACTTTGCTGGCCCAGGCAAACAGTATGATTACCGAAGATAACCCCACTAGTAACGGTACCGCGACTGTGGTGCGTCGACCCCACCAAAGAGTTCTGGGGTGTGCAAACGCTATGAGCATCATGGGAGCAGCGATCAGAACCCCAATGGTGTCGCCAACCCACCAGGTAAACCAGCTAAAGCCAAAATCGGCTTGTGCGATGATCCCGGTTGCGTACAGCGCTGTGACACCAAAGCTTGCATTCAGCAGGCAGGCTAGCGGACCAGCCGCGACCATGAACTTGAAAATATCCAGTTCTTTCGATAGGGCTGTTGGAAAGCCTACGAAGCGACGAACCAGCCATGCACCTGCTAATGCTTGGAGCGTCGCACCCGTCGCAGCGCTAACAGCAACTTCCAAGCTGAAAACGGTAAGCGGGCCATGTTCCAAACTGACCCAGACATTTAGCAACAATGAACCGAGAAGTACCCCGGGCCACAGGCGATTCCCCCAAAGCAACAGAGCTGTTACGGCAATGCCGGCAGAGGGAAAAGTGGCCGTTGCGTAGCCCGGAGGGACCGCGAGCATTAACGCCAGTCGGCCGGTTATGGCATAGGCAAGACAGAGGATTGCTATATTAGCCAAGCCAATGGAGACTTTCTCTTTTGTTTTAGGCTTCATCACTCTTCTGCGACGGTATTTGAAACAGGGTCATAGGAAATAAAAAATAGGGTCAGGCTTTCATAACTTGATATTTTTCTGGATTGTATCAAGTTTTTGCTTAAGCCCATCATCTTCAAGCATCCTCCCTTCCAATTTCCGCACAGCAGTACTCATCGTTGCGACATCACGATTAAAATAGGATGCCATAGCAGTTAACGACTCTGTGCCCAGTCTCCCCATAAACCAAGCAACCGTAGCCCTCGCCTCTGAATATTTCCTCACCCGAGTACGCTCAGACAAAACTGTAGGTTCAATCCCATAAACCCTGCACACATGTTCAATACACTCATCTAAGCTTATTTTTTGCCCAATATCAAGTTGGCTTTCCAATGCCTTTTCAGCAAAGTGGTCATCTCCCAATACGCGAGTATCGCTTGCACCAGCATGAAACTCAGGTCGATGCGTTTCAGTTAAGCCATCCGCAACAAAGGCCGCATAACTTTTCCTTGCCACATCAAGTTGCGGTGAAAAACGTGAAAGAACAACATCAGAAGTCAGCCATGGTAATGTCTGTTTCCCTGTATATGCCAAGTGGCTGCTCCACAAGTAAGCAGAAGGCTCTTGAGCTATCCCGGCACGAACAGGGTTTAAATGGGTATAACGAACCAACTCAAGCAAATAACTTTCTTCATCAACCAGCAAAGCTTTGAACCGGCCTTGAAACAGGTGCCCAGTTCGTTTTTTCCGTGCATTAAACCAACGGGTGTAGCGGAAGGATACGTTTTGCATGATTCGAGAAAGAGGAATCGTGCCAACCTGAATCACTAGGTGAACATGATTATCCATCAGGCAAAAAGCATGGATGCGATGTTCAAACCGCTCTACACCTTCCTGCAATAGCAGATAAAAATGATACCTATCCGCATCACTGGAAAATATCTCATCGCCACCATTACCACGAAGCATCACATGGTAATAGCCACCCTCTATATGAATTCTTGGTTGTCGTGCCATATGAACAGCTTAAGCATCATCAAAATAATATCAAGTTATGAAAGCCTGACCCTATTTGCTTTCTATTTCAAACTCGTCACTTAATAATTTGTCTTTAATACGGTGACAATGTCTGTCTACGCAGGATTCTTTAATCGACCACCCATCTGGCGGTGATAATTTCGGTAAAAATGTTGAATATGGTTTGGGGAAACAACCTGGGATTAAACAGGATATAAATGCGATAAATGCTATCTGCTGGATTCGTGACATAAGGTTAATTTTAGAATGCATCTAACGCCCTGGCTCACCGGAATTTTGCGGCGCGCAGCAGAGCAAAATATCCGTGTGAAGCCCTTTGTTAGGCATCTTTCTCTACCAGTCGTATAAGTCTTTCTATCACCGAAGAACTTACAAAATGGACTATTGAACTTGTTGCTGTCCCTCGTAGTAACATGCCTACTAACAAAGGGAGCTGAATTTGTTGTTCGCCATTCATGACCGTTTTCAGGAAAAACACAGGGCTTCCGCTTAATCCGTCATAGTTCGATAGGTTGATTGAAGTTTCAATCCTAGCAGTATGGCAGTGCTGAGATAAGCTATTACCTTGATAAGTAGCCCGAATAACACTTCTCGTATTTTTGATTGCGCAAGAATCAAAGTCTACAGAATTGCTTTCTGACGGATAACCAATTATCCAAATTTCATCATTTTCTAAGAGTTTTTCGGCAGCCAATATTCCAGCTTCTATATCTTGCGCTGACAAAGGTGCATCACCATTCTCCTCAAACTCCGACAAATCAACTCGAAGGGCATAGATGTCTTTATAATCTTCATCGTCCAACCCTTCGGCGCTAATCAAGTAACTCTCATTAAATGGTAGCGATATCCGCGAGCCATCATCGGGGAATATTCTAAGCATGTCTGCTGAGCCCCCCATATTAGTGATTACGTGTTTTGCAGTAATCCAATAATAATGATTAGAGTTTGCTAGTAGAAAAGAAGATCCCTTACCCCAATACGGAAAGTCAGGGTTCTCGTGCTCAAATAATACAGGTCTGGCTACACCCTCAAATGCGTACATTTATTTAATGCCTAACAAGCACAATATGAGTAATTGATTTTCCGCATATTATGCTCCTATAGGTGGGCATATTTTCCACCATATTACATATTAAGGCCTAAAGGTTGAATTTAATGGTGCTTTTTTCAGACATTAGAAACAAACCCCTCTGCCTCATACAAGCAAGATAGACGGTCTTGGTTGAATTGTGAACGTTCAAGTTCAAATCAGCAGGCTTTTAGGCGGGGAAACCAACTGTTGCAGAATGATCTACAGAGCGATCTACGGCGAAAGTGGGAAGGTCGATAGACGGCTTCTCTCCTGTCATCCACTGGCTCATAATTTTTGCTGTGATTGGTGCTAACGCCACGCCATTACGATAATGGCCTGACGCCACCCAAAGTCCTGGGAGTGATTCTACAGGGCCTAGAAATGGCATACCGTCCGGGCTTCCCGGCCTGAATCCCATCCATTGTTTTTCTACTTCACAATTTTTTAAACCCGGTGCGATTCGAACCATGGATGCCATCAAGTTTTCAATCACATGATCAGTATTACCACGCTCAAAACCAACAAACTCCATACTGGCTCCAACAAGCACCCGCCCATCTGCCCTTGGCACAAAATAGGCATCATCATGTTTAACAATTGATCGCATCAAACCCGGCTTACCTTTCAGCAAAACGATCTGCCCTTTCACGGGTGCAACAGGCAGCGTAAAACCCATTTGTTGTGCAAGCTCCCCACTCCAACTACCGCCCGCCAACAACACCTGATCTGCAACAGCCTCACGCCCATCAATACAACCCAGCCCGGAAACCCGACCCTGATCCGTCAACAAGGTACCGACTTCGGCATGTTCAAGCATGGTCACGCCAAGCTGTTTCATCCAGACGTTCACCGCTTTTAATAACCTTGGATTGCGTAGTTGACCGACTTCCGGCCAAAGAAGTGATTTGCCAACATCCTTCGCAAGGGTCGGTTCATGTTTCAAGGTTTGTACTGTATTCAATTGCTGCACGTCCCAATCAAAACGCTCAGACCAATCAGTGGCTGCCTGCCAGTGATCAACTTTATCATCATCAAAAAAAGGAATCAGTAAGCCCGACTTTTTCCATTCAATCGAAATACCTGTTTTCTCTTCGATCTCCATCTGAAAATCGGGATACATCTTCAGGCTTTCATTCATGAGGTGGGTAAAGGCATCAGGATACAGCCAAGGGTGGATGGGACATAAAATACCAGCACCCGCCCAAGAAGCTTCTTTACCCGTTTCACCACGTTCAACCACGGTCACATCAACGCCAAGTTGTTTCAAATGGCAAGCCGTCAAACAACCAATAATTCCGCCGCCAATCACTGCCACACGCATGATTCAACTCCTGTACTTGCCGAAGGCACTATCATCCCCATACCATGGCGCCATGCAACCTTTCAAAGGAACAAATATGTCGACAACCGAGGCCTATCGCTTTTGCACAGGTATCGCACAAAAACATTATGAAAACTTCCCGACTGCATCCCGTATCATTCAAAAAAAGCTTCGCCCTGCGGTCGCTGCTATGTATGCCTTTGCGCGCGCCGCAGATGATATGGCAGATGAAGGTGATTTGCCTGCTTCCAAACGCCTGAAACAGATTGATGCATGGGAAAATTTACTGGAACGCTGTGTCGAAGAGGACTTGAACCAGCCGGTATTTCTGGCACTCGGTGACGCAATCAAAATGTTCAACCTTCCAATCGAGCAACTGCATAATCTACTCATTGCTTTCAGAATGGATGTAAGCATCCATGCCTATGCCACCGTGGATGAACTGATGTTTTACTGTAAACACTCTGCCAACCCTGTCGGACGTCTGATGCTTGCCTTGCATGGGGTTTCCGGCCCTGAAGTGGAACGTTACTCCGATGCCATATGCACGGCCCTTCAACTGACCAATTTCTGGCAGGACCTGAAAATCGACATCCCAAATGGCCGCTGCTATTTGACCGAGGAGTGGTTGAAAGCTGCGGGGCTCACCAGCAATGAAGTATTGAAAAACGTTATCCATTCAAAAGAAAGTTCAGATGGAACACCTGAGGCGACATCTGAACTATCATCTGAACAATTACGCCCTGCATTGAAACTTGCCTTTGCCAAAACGGAGCAACTGTACCATGAAGGTGCTAAAATATTGCCCTTATTACCCTTTCGCTTGCGCTTGCAAATCGCTGCAACGCTACATGGTGGCATGGCTATCCTCCGGGCAACAACACAGTTAGATGATCCCATCAATGTGCGCCCTGTATTAACAAAATATGACTGGTACAAACTGACCGGAAATATTCTTATCGCTACGTTACGTCCCCGCAAAGCATTACAAATGGAGTTTGCATGACCCCTCGTCAATATTGTGAAGAGAAAACAAGGGGCTCCGGCTCTTCTTTTTTTTATGCTTTTCTGTTCCTTGAAGAAAATCAGCGGCGTGCAATGTTGGCATTGTATGCTTTTTGTAGAGAAGTGGACGATATTGCTGACGAAACCAGTGAACAATCCATCGCCATGCAAAAGATTCTGTTCTGGCGCGAAGAGCTTCAACGCGTCTTTCATGCCACACCTCAACACCCGGTGGGCAAAGAGTTGAAATGGGCAACAGAGCACTTTTCACTTGATGAAGAACTGTTTGTTGAAATTCTGGATGGCATGCTAATGGATATCAGTGGCAAACCCATGATCAAAGCATCTGATTTATCGTTGTATTGTTATCGTGTTGCTGGCGTTGTCGGTCTTTTATCCATTGAAATTTTTGGTTATCACTCCAGACAAGCACGGGATTTTGCCACCTCGCTCGGTGAAGCTTTGCAATTAACCAATATTCTTCGCGATTTGAAAGAAGATGCAGCGATTGGCCGCATTTACTTGCCACAGGAAATGCGTATTCGTTACAAAGTTACTGATCAGGATTTCAAAGAAGGCAATATGAGTGAGGGCATGAAATCACTGCTTCAACATTATGCCGATAAAACTGAAGAAGCCTATGATCGAGCCATGCAGAAACTGCCGGACAAAGACAGAAAGTCGCTCCGGCCTTCGTTGCTGATGGCATCGATCTATCACGCACAATTCAGGCGTTTAAAAGCATTCGAGCTGGATTCATGGCAACACTCCGCACGCATATCACCACTGCGTAAAATCTGGATTGCATGGCGTGCATGGCGCTATGAGAAAAAAGCTGAAAAAAGAGCATTGAAATCAAACAATCCAATCCCGGTTCGGCTGTCATTTTGATTCAATTTTATTGGATTTGATGAGCTTGATAGGACTGTGCGTACTTCAATGGATTTGATTTTGTATGAACGATTTCGGCATGAGCTGATGCAATGACACCGCACCCCATTGCGATCATCGGTGGCGGCCTTACCGGGCTAACATGTGCCATTCGACTGGCTGAACAAGGGCATCAGGTTCATCTGTTTGAAGCCGCGCCAAATCTTGGTGGTCGTACAAAATCATTTTATAGTCCTGCTGTGGATCATTGGGTCGATCACGGGCCTCATTTATTGATTGGAGCTTACCAGGCAACTCAGAAATTATTACATGATGTTGGTGCTTCATCCAACGTCACATGGCAACCTTCTCTGCATCTACCACTCTGGGATAAGCAGCGAAGTTTTTTTTCGCTTAAGCCAAAGCCATACCTCCCGTTCCCCATTGCCCTGCTTATATCGCTCATGCAGTTACCAGCACATGGCTTTAAAAGTGTCTGGAGCATGCTAAAAATAGCCTCAAGCATGAAAAAACCGCCTAACAAATCGGTTCAGGCATGGATGGAACAATTAAATATCGCATCAGAGCTGCAACGTGACCTGATCGAACCGTTGTGTCTGGGTGCGATGAATGAGCCGATGCATCGTGCCGATTGCAAAAGTTTTGCCCGCGTTTTAAATGAAGCTTTTGCAAATCATAACAACGCTCGCCTTGGCTGGTTTAATCAACCGATATCGCAAGCTTTCATTGACCCATTAAAAAATCATCTCGAAAAGCTTGGCATCTCAATATTTACTTCAACCACCATTCGTGACATTGAGCAAAACAATGGCATTTGCACTTTAAACACAGGAACATCTCAAACCAAACCTTATTCAACAGCCATCATTGCATTGCCAGCCTATGCCCGAAATCGTTTATTAGGCATCAAACAAGACGTCAAAACAGAAGCCATTACCAATGTTCATTTGTGGTTTAAAACAGACATCACACTACCCCAACCACTGATCGGCAGCATTGGCACATACAGCCAGTGGTTTTTTGATGTTTCCTCTCAAACCGGACAAAAAGGATTATCACATATTTGTGCAGTCATCAGTGCCGAAACACCTATGAATCGAAAGCAGTCACTTAAAAAAGTGTGTGCTGAATTGGGAGCCTTATTGCAAATGGAATTGCCTCAGCCTGTATACCATAAAATCATCTGTGAACAACGTGCAACCGTAGTGACATCTTATGAAAATCAAACACTCAGTTCTGGCACAATTCTTGATGCCTCCGAAGCACCTCGCCCAGGCGATTTGCCGGCAACCATTGAATCGGCAATATTGCGTGGTGAAGAAGCTGCAAGGGCCCTTTGTTTTCAACAGAAATGACAGGTTATCCACCGCAAAGACGATGAAAAGAGCATGTCACGATGTTTTGACGATTCTCGCATGGAACACTAGAAAAAAATATTGTAACCATTTGATATTAAACAAATAATTTTAATGCCTGTTTTTTAATCACAGTCTCACGGTCATTCATTTTGTCATATTCCTGCAACAAAAACTGCAGGTTATCCACCAAGTTATCCACAGCTTCTGTGGATGCATCTTCTAAGCCTTTATTATACAGGCATTTAGCCCTTGCAGGATAAAATTACGGGCGTAGATTTCACCACATGAGCAACCCTGAAATTCGCCACTATTCGCTCGCTGATTCCCTGATCGGACACCTTGATCAAGCACTGAATAACATCTTTTGCAAACAGCCAACTCAGCGTCCTTATCCAGTTGAAGAATCAAACGATGATGCCGCACTCTCAGCAGCCGAAAAGAAAAAATCTGCCGGACTCATGCGCGTCAATCATGCCGGAGAAATGGCAGCGCAAGCGCTCTATCATGGACAAAGCCTGACCGCCCGCGATCCATCACTTAAGGATCAGCTTTACCATGCCTCCGTTGAAGAAACTGATCATCTCAACTGGTGCCGCCGCAGGCTCGATGAACTGGGTGAGCGTCCCTCTGTTTTTGACCCACTCTGGTATGCAGGGTCATTCGCTATCGGTATCACTGCTGGTATTGCAGGTGATCGTTGGAACCTTGGTTTTCTTGCTGAGACAGAAAAGCAGGTGGTTCGTCATCTGGATAGTCATCTTGAGCGTCTGCCTGCAAACGACAGCAAAAGCCGTACGATTGTTGAGCAGATGAAAATTGATGAACAGGGACACGCAAACCTGGCTGAAAGCCTTGGTGCGGCAGCGCTCCCACAACCAATCACAGGTCTGATGAACCTAACTTCAAAGGTCATGACCAGTCTGGCACAACGGATTTAGCTACTTCTCTCTCGTGTTTTAATGGTTTCGAGATGCACAGGGTTTTTCCATCATCGTAATTTCGATTTGTAATCGAAAATCAAAGAAAACGGATGATCAAAATATTATGTTACTGGTTTAATCTGAGGTTTGGATAAGCTCGGCGCTTTTACCTTTGCGTGCTGAAAAACTGCATCGACACAGTTTCTCAGAATGACTCTAAGTAGAAACAACCCAAAACAATAAATCGTGTTTTACGCTGTGTATTTTAACTGTTGAAAGTTCAGACTCTGTTTTCTCTAAAGCTATCGACTGGGGCTATTGAATTACCGTCTCCAGGCAGCAACAAGCGCATCTTTGCAACTGTCTTCCCACTCACATCCACCAGAACAAAGATCCCGTTCATCAGATCTGAAACAGGAAGAGCTCCCTTCTTTACGTTGAATGCGGCGGACGAGCTTTGTTGCTGTTGTATATGTTGTAGTAAGAATGCCATGTTCCGTCGCACGGTTTTTTAGTTTTGATATATTCATATAATACCTACCCTTCTCTTATCACTTCCATAGAACAGACAAATATAAACAGCTTTTTTAAATGTGTAAACTTAATCGGTTCAAACCAGTCACCATGGATAACCTGACTATTCTTAAATCAGAATCTATTTCAACAATCAATGGACGGCCCTGAATCACTCAATCAGAATGCTCACGATATGAACGCCCCGCTTCACATTGTCCTCTACCAACCTGAGATACCACCTAATACAGGCAACATTGCCCGTCTGTGTGCCTGTACGGGCTGTCAACTACATCTGATACACCCTTTAGGATTTACTCTGGATGAAAAACAGGTGAGGCGCGCCGGGTTGGATTACTGGGAACACCTTGAAGTAGTGGAACATCCAGACTGGGAAAGTGCCAGAGAAACACTTGGAGAGAAGCGAAACTGGTATGCGCTGAGTACCAAAGCCAACAGGCTTACATGGGATGTTCAATTTTCACATGGTGATGTGCTGGTGTTTGGGCCTGAAACAAGAGGTTTACCTGCTAACATCCTCAAAGAAATCTCTCCTGTTCGGCTCTCCATGCGCAATGATGCGCCGGTTCGTTCTCTTAATTTATCTTCGGCCTGCTCAGCCGTATTATATGAAGCACTTAGACAAATACATATTACCAAATGATAATTATTATCCACCGCTGAAACGCATTTATATTAAATTTCTTTAATTACTCCTCGGCGCTATTGCTTAACGCTTAGGTGTTGTCATAAAACATTGTTTTTAAAGGGTTAATTATAATGCATAATAATTAAGCACTGTCTTCCGGGTGGTTGTTTTGTCATATTCCTGCAACAAAAGCGGAAAGTTATCCCCCAAGTTATCCACAGATTCTGTGGATGTTTTTATAAGCTCTTTAACTACAAGAACTTAGCTCCAACCACCCCTAATCCGAACACGTGATACATCAATCAGAAAAACAAAAAACTTTACCAAATTACTGATATCCGTCATAAACCGCCTATGCAATGGACACTCTCAAATCAGCTCACCGTTGGACGCGTCCTGCTCATCCCCCTTTTCATGATTGCTTTTTATATTCCAGGTTTTCCGGGTTATACCATCGCAGCCCTAATCTTTGCCATTGCATCGGCGACAGACTGGCTGGATGGTTATCTGGCACGAACACGGGGAGAAGTCACCGCATTTGGGCGTTTCCTCGACCCGGTTGCAGATAAACTTCTGGTTTCAGCGGCACTGGTATTACTGGTCGAGGCAGAACGGGCCCCTGCTCTGCTGGCTGTTATTATCATTGGGCGGGAAATTGCTATCAGTGCACTGCGTGAATGGCTTGCTGAGCGTGCAACAGTTGTGCATGTATCCATGCTTGGAAAACTAAAAACTGCAACCCAAATGCTTTCAATTGTTGCCCTCCTGCTACATATCGATGTGTTGGGCATCAATATGCACGCCACAGGTTTGATTCTTCTCTGGATCTCTGCTGCTCTGACCCTTTGGTCCGGCTATGAATATATCCGTGCTGCATGGCCGGAACTGGTGGGTAAAGAATCGCTATCTACAAACACAAGCGCTACAAGCGCAGACGAATAATCTCTGCAATTTCATGATCCAGCAGCAAAACCGGGTTTGTTTGCATGCTGTTACCCCGGCTGTTGGCGACGATCCGGTCAACATCCAGTTCAGACACGCCATAATACGAAAGCAGAGGCATTCTAAAACGCCCGTTCCATGCCTGAATGATACCTAACAGGGACTCTCTGGCAGCATCATCATCCATCGTATAGTTCTGTGTAAAAAGTCGCCCAATCGTCGCATATTTCTGTAATGCGGGATGAGCAGAGTCCCGTTCTTTAAGTGCCTGAATATTGATACGGCTCGCCTCAAATAAAAGTGTCCCACAGACCATCCCATGCGGAATCGGAAAAAAGGCTCCGAGCGGTGATGCCAGTCCATGCACAGAGCCAAGCCCTGCATTGGCCAGTGTCAGACCAGAGATGGAAGACGCATAGAGCATGCCTGCACGGGCATCCAAATTTTCTCCATCCTCTACGGCAAATACCAGACAATCGCGAATATACGTCAGGCCACTCATCGCCAAAGCATCGGTGACCGGATTAGCATTTAAAGAAACATAAGATTCAAGCAATTGTGTGAATGCATCCATACCACATGCAGCGGTAATATCGGCAGGACAATCCAGTGTCAGCTCAGGATCAAGAATAATGTGTTTTGCAACAAGCGACTCGTGTCTGAAAGACTTCTTAAAACCATCGTCACCAATATTTGACAACACAGCGTTTTTACTCGTTTCACCGCCTGTTCCTGCCGTGGTCGGCACTGCAATAAATGGTGTGGAAGGCCCTTGATATGCCTTGCCCTTGCCTACCCCTTCAAGGTATTCAAAAACTGAATCACCACTTGGTAACAGGCCTGCAATTGCCTTTCCTGCATCAACAGCGCTGCCGCCTCCAAGTGCAACAACACAATCAGCAAAAAAATCATGGTGCTCAGCCACAATTTTATCCACCAGTTGCGGCGAGGGTTCCCCCGAAACCTTAACCCTTCGCACCTCCAGGCTTTGTCCCAACATCTGCCAAAGCTTCTGACAGCGGTCTGAATCATCAAACGAACTTTCGCCAGTCACCAGCAGCACCTTTTTACCAAAGGTCTCAACAAGGTCCTTTAATACCAAATGTTTACCTGATCCAAAATGAATATGTGGCGTTGATGAAAAGAGAAATTCAGGAATCATGCAGACAGCTTAACCGATCAATCTTCCGGTTTCACTATCTGGCGTTTTTAGAAGGTTTAAACTTCCCATCCACTTCATATGAAATATTGGTTGCTTTCATCTTCACTTTACTATGGACTTATGAATTGAAACACCCGTGAAAGTCGGGAATTTTTTTTTAAACTAAGAGAGTAATATGTCAAACGAAGTAACAGGTACAGTAAAGTGGTTCAATGACGAGAAAGGTTTCGGCTTTATCGAACAGGAAGATGGAAAAGACGTTTTTGTACACCATAGCGCAATCAATGGTGGCGGTCGCAAGACTCTACATGAAGGTCAAAAAGTTACATTGGAAGTAACTCAGGGCGAGAAGGGTCCACAGGCAGAAAACGTAACCCCACTTTAACCCAAGCATTTTATCTGGCCGCGTATTTTGCGCGGCCAGATTTTTTGATGGCCTTTGAATAAATACATTCAGCATTTATTCTCAACCATATAAACAGATCCCTTATAATAGAAATCAAGGCTTATGTTTGATTTCTACTTGCTATGATTATTCTTTTTACAGAAATATCTACCAGGCATCCCGCCCCATACAGCTTCCACATCGCATTTTAAACTTAAAGATGGATAATATGATCCCTGTCCGGGCCAGTTGAGAGCATTGTCACCGGACATTCACACACTTGCTCAATACGCTTCAGAAGAGCCTTTGCGTTGGCCGGCAACTGATCCAGTGAAGTGGTACCAAACGTATTTTCACTCCAACCCGGCAGTGTTTCATAAATGGGTATGCACGCATTAAGTTTTTCACAATCAGCAGGAATCGATTCCTGCTGCATACCATTCAACTCATAACCAATGCAAAGCTTCACCGTTTCCAGACCATCAAGAACATCAAGCTTGGTGATTGCCAATCCTGTCACACCATTAATACGAACAGCATGTTGCACAACAACAGCGTCGAACCATCCAGTACGGCGTGGGCGACCCGTCGTCGCGCCAAATTCATGACCTCGCTCAGCCATATGCTTGCCTGAATTTTCGGTATCACACAGACCTTCAGCATTATAAAGTTCTGTCGGGAATGGGCCTGCACCGACCCTTGTTGTATAAGCCTTACAGATACCAAGTACTTCATCGACCTGGCCCGGCCCAACGCCAAGACCTGCAAGCGCAGCACCGGAAACAGTGTTCGATGAAGTTACAAAAGGATAGGTACCATGATCCACATCCAGCATGGAACCCTGTGCACCTTCAAACAGGATAGAATCACCCGCTTTGCTGCGGCGATGCAAAATCAGAGGCACATCAGCAGCCAATGGCAATAGACGTTCACGTGCCAGCTCCAGAGCTTCAACAACCTCTTCACGGGAAACCGCCTCAGCACCAAGAAATTCAGTTAACATGAAGTTCACATAACGGAGATTTTCATCAATCCGCGCCTCCAGCGTATCCGATGTAAGATCCACAAGACGGATCCCACGTCGGGCAGTTTTATCTTCATAACATGGGCCGATTCCACGGCCTGTTGTGCCAATTTTAGCTTTGCCTTTGGCTTGCTCGCGCGCTGCATCCAGCGCACGATGATAAGGCAGGATAAGCTGGCAACGTTCAGAGATGCGAAGCCTGTCCAGCACTGGCACATCAGCCGCCAGTAACATGTCGATCTCTTCGACCAGACGAAATGGATCCACAACCGTGCCGTTACCAATCAGGCTCAACGTATCTGCATGCAGGATGCCAGACGGGATATGATTCAGAACCGTTGTCTGATCACCAATCACCAATGTGTGGCCAGCATTTGGCCCACCCTGAAAACGGGCAACCACATCCATTTTAGGAGCCAGAAGATCAACGATCTTGCCTTTACCCTCATCACCCCATTGGATTCCAATTGCAACTGTATTTGACATATGATTCCTCAATAAAATTTACAAGCCAGCATTACTAAAACGATTTCAACGACGCTGGCTCAACAAAGCAGGCCAGCAATCCAGTATTCAAAATAAATGTTCAAAGCAGTAAAAATCAACAACCATCCAAGCCTTTGCGCACATCTCTTTACGCATCGCTTTCGATAGTTTTACTTACCCCGCCGTTAACTTAAACAGCATCCAACCATGCCCAAAGATCAAATGAAAACCCTGTCGCAGGCATGTCTCTGCCATGTAGAGCCATCATTGCGTCATAACGGCCGCCATGAAGTAAAGCCTGAGAAGCGCCTGCTGCAAAACCTGAAAAAACAATCCCACTGTGGTAGAGGAAACGAGGCATGACTGCAGCATCAATATTAACTTCCACCTCACCACTTAACCGCGTTTTGACCGTATCCACCAGATGCATCAATTCTGATGCAGCATGATTGAATTCATCACCCAGCAGCGTTTTTCCTGATTCAAGCCAGTCTCTGTCCGCCTGCCCGGACACCATGATAATCAATGCATCTTTATGATCCTGACCCATTGATTCGCTTTGCAAATGCGCCTTCATATCTTCAGGAGAACGACGGGATAGCAACTTTGACCAAACCTCCATCGCGGTTGAACTCTCTGATACAATCGCCCGAATGAGCCCCATGTGTCCAACTTGCAATACCGGCGCATTAAATCCGGCTGCATGCATGGAGAGTGCTGCCAGGTGCATCACTTCCACATCACCCTCTTCTCCCGACAGACCCAGACACTCCACACCTGTTTGCCATTGTTGTCGCGAACCTGTTCTTGCATCCGGGCGCGCAGCCATCACCTGACCGGAATAGTAAAGCTTCAGTTCATCACTATCCTGCATTCGTGTTGCCGCAATCCGCGCTACCTGTGGTGTAATATCAGGCCGGATAGCCAATAGCCCTGCATCTGCCGGATCAGAAAATACCAGCGTCTGATCTTCCAGAAAACGCCCTGCCCCTGTGTTTAAGGTTTGCGGACGCTCGACAAGCGGCGGAATTACCTCTTCATAACCAGCATCCGCATAGGTTTCAAACAGTTTATGCTGCAAACGGCGTAATTCACGTGCTCGTGTCCCAAACACATCTTCGAGGCCGATCACAGGTTTTAGTTCAGTCATAATGATTCCACTTCGATGTAACGTACATCAATCATATTTGGCAACGTCATCAACTGATTCAGCACTTCATCTGAAGGCGCTGAATCAACATTCACCAGAGCAATTGCTTTGCCATCCCCTCGTCGGCCTAGACGAAAATCAGCGATATTGATCTCTGCATCAGCAAGGTGTGTTCCGATTGCTGCAATCACACCGGGTTTATCCAAATTCTGTAAATAGATAATATTACCTTCCGGAGCCAACTCAATCGCACAGGTATCGATGCCAACCAGCCTTGCACGCTCACCATCAAACACAGTGCCTTCAATACAGTGATACCCATCATCACCTTCGACTTCCAAACGAATCAGGTCATTGAAATGATCCGATGCATCCCGTGACACTTCTGAAATATCGATACCACGTTCCTTGGCCAACATGCCTGCGTTGACTGCGTTGACTTCATCAAAGCTCTGAGACAAAAGCCCATGCAACATTATATTCATCATCGGTTTACGATTCAGGCCTGATACATGGCCTTCAAAATGAATGGTGACCTTATTATACCCCGGTCGCATCAGCTGCCCCATAAACTGACCCAGGCGTTCAGAAAGTTTGAGATAAGGCGCAAGTTTTCGACCTTCTTCTGCAGAAAGCGAAGGCACATTCACAGCATTTGAAACGGTTCCTAACAACAGATAATCCGCCATCTGCTCAGCCACCTGAACTGCCACATTCTCCTGAGCTTCATCTGTTGAAGCACCGATATGTGGCGTGCAACTCACATTTTCAAGTTCAAACAGTGGGTTCTCACGTGCGGGTTCGGCTTCAAACACATCCAACGCAGCAGCGCGCAAGTGGCCTGATTTGCAGGCATCATAAAGTGCTTTTTCATCAACAATGCCACCACGTGCACAATTCACCAGAATCGCGCCCGGTTTCATTCGCGCAATCATTTCAGCATCAATCAGGTTCCGGGTTGCATCAAGAAGCGGCACATGAATGGTCAACACATCAATCTGTTCCAGCAACGCTGCAACGGTTTCAACTTTGGTAACACCCATGGCAGAAGCACGATCATCACTGATAAACGGATCATAAACAAAAACACTCATATGCAGACCTTTCAGCCGATCGCATACAATCGCGCCGATATTACCTGCCCCAATCACGCCCGCTTTTTTACCTGTCAGTTCGGTGCCCATGAAACGGGTCTTTTCCCATTTCCCGGCTTTGGTAGAAGTGCTCGCTTGAGGAATCTGTCTGGCCGCTGCAAGAAGATGAGAAATCGCAAGCTCGGCAGTGGTAATGGTATTACCAAAGGGTGTATTCATCACCACCACGCCACGCCGGGAGCATTGATCCACATCAATATTATCCACACCAATGCCTGCGCGACCAATCACTTTCACTTTGCTGGCTGCATCGAGCAAATCAGCTTTTAACGTGGTAGAAGAACGAACCGCAATGGCATCATAATCACCTGCAATCGTGATTTGATCTTCAACCGATAAACCCGGCTTATAATCGACATCAATGCCACGTGTGCGGAATACTTCCACCGCACGTTCGCTCATTTTATCCGCAATCCAGACCTTAGGCATTTTATTTCTGCCCGCCAAAAGAACGCGCTGGCACGTTTAGCGCTACGCAAGCCAAGCGCATGCTTTCAGCAAAAACAGCTGAAAACTGTGGTATGCAATGATGAATCATGGGTGTCGCCATACGCAGCAAAACTCGTTCAGGAACAGCCGTAGGACCGGGAGATAGCAGGTATTGTTTGATCACAGAAAACTCCACGTCCGGGATTTCACACCCGCAACCGGAGTGCGCAGGCATACTATAGTGGCAACCGGGGAGGTCAAATCGTGGGCTAAAAACTCACTTACTGTTATTCAATCATTCCGCTGTTAGACTTATCGCATATGTCTGATACTCACATTTATATTGATACACCCGATTCATTAAAAAAAGCCTGTGAAGAACTGGAAAAATCATCCGTGCTCTGTGTGGATACCGAGTTTCACAGAGAAAAAACATATTATGCTCAGTTTGCTTTGCTGCAAATTTCCAGCAGAGATCAGTGTTATGTAATTGATCCTACCTCACTCGAAGATCTCAGCCCCGTCTGGGAACTGATGCATAATGAAAACATTCTGAAAGTATTCCATGCTGCCAGACAAGACCTCGAAATCATTCTGCTTGAGTCCGGGGCTCTTCCGCTGCCCCTGTTTGATACACAGGTTGCAGCAGCTCTGCTGGGTTATGGACAGCAAATCGGATTTGGTAATCTGGTTCAACGTATTTTGAAAAAAGATCTCCCAAAACAGGAGTCATTCAGTGATTGGCTGGCAAGGCCACTGACCCCCAAACAACTTGATTATGCTGCGGATGATGTGATTTTTCTCATGCCCATCTACCAGCATCTGGAAGAACAACTACAGGCAAAAGGTCGAAAAGAGTGGTTACACGAAGAGCAGGCACTCTTGTGTAAAGAAGAGACTTATTTGGTTAATCCGCAGGAAGTTTTCTGGCGTGTTAAAGGGGTTAATAAGTTTAGACCTCGCCATTTAGCCGTCCTCAGAGAACTGGCTGCATGGCGTGAATCCGAAGCACAGAAAAAAGACATCCCTCGTCGCCGTATCATCTCTGATGACGCGCTGCTTGAACTGGTAAAAAAAGACACATTAAATATCGAAGTGATGGGACGTATGCGTGGGCTTAACGATGCTGTCATCAAACGTTTTGGTCAAACCATGATAGCGGCCTGGAAAACCGGAAATGAATGCCCACAAGAGCAGTGGCCAAAACTTAATCCCCGCCATCATCATGCTGCTGGCACCGAATTAAGGCAGGAACTGCTCGACACGTTATTACGCCTAAGATCCGAAGAGGAGTTAATTGCTTCAAATATTCTTGCAAGCAAACAGGAACTGGCTGCATTAGCTTCATGGGGCAAAAAGTGTGAGGGCGAACCTCCTGAACTTTCCTTATTGCACGGTTGGCGACGGGAATTGATTGGTAATGATCTGTTGCGGCTGCTTCACGGTGAAATATCGCTTCGCATTGATCCAAAAACATGCATGCCAGTGATTGAGGAAATACGATGAAAATCTTTTTCACTATTGATGGCCTGTCAGCCGCAGGAGATCAATCATGGCGCCTCCAGAGTGACCTGAAATCATGGCGCACATCCACGTATGCAGAGCCCACCGAGCACACTGATGCGCAAATCATCGAACGGGATACAGCTGAATCATGGGTTGGGCGGAGACTAAAAAAAGACAAAAAATTCGGCCTCATTGCCAAAGACAAAGCGGGAACATTTGATTTTCTGATGCGCGGCATCTTTGCCCATGCCGTACTGCATCGCTTAAGTGCCGCCCCACTGCCAAACAAAGAGCAGATGCTGGATGTGATGGCATCGCTCAAACCGGGCACGCCGTGGCTTCTCTATCTCAATCCGGCCGGACAGTTCACAGCCATGGATACCCAAGACGCTAAAATCATCGGTAACCTCGATATCGCCGTGCGTGGTGAGATCGCCTCCAGCGAAGATTACATCGGCCCCAAAGCTGCTAAGAATGAAACGATGATGGATAACCTCTACCATCAATTCATTGCCGGGTGGTGGGAGCATCTAAGCACCGCCCAGATGGCAGTCTTCGTGCCCGATGCCGAAAAGTTAAAGGAAGAGACCTTCTACATCGAAAAAATTCAGGGCTGGCAACCAGAGAAGTCGAACTAACAATCTAAATTCAGTATTGCGTCCCCGGAATTCAATTGCCTTGTTATACGTATTTTTTACCACCTGGTTTTAGCCTGAATTAATATTTGCCGCATACTTATTGCTAATAGAATGAATTGATCAAAAGGATCTTGTAGCTTAAAACTATTATTTGGTGTTTTAGTTTTATTGTTTGTATTCTTGAAAGCAGCTTGGATAACTTCCTTATCTTCTTTTGCAAAGCAATTATATAAATTATTTGTATCGGATTTTGTTAATTTAAAACCTGGTTCATGGGCAAATTTATTACGGATTAATCCGAAACCTTTCAAAGGTTTCTCATAATTTTGGTTCAGTTCCATAGCTATTGCTAGTACAATCTTTATTTCATAATCTAAATGCAGTTTATCTAAAACAGAATAATTTGGAATTTGTTTCTTTAGTAATTGATCCAATTCATATTCAATATGCAGCTGAGATCGGATGACAGCTCCTAAATCATCTTCTCCATTTAGATCTATAAAAAATTGTTCGTCAGTTAGATGTTTCATTTTTTCGTATAACGCCCTGCATCAAGGGCAGAGCGCAGCGATGTCCCTTGGATGCTTTGGTTAGGCATACTTATTACGCAAATATTTTTCTCTGTAACATAGTAGATTATCAACTTTAGTTCTCCCGGGTTTCGGGGACACAATATATAATTCAACCACATCTACTTTCAAACCTCTGCTTGATCCTTCCATAGACAGCAATTAAATATTATGTCCCTTGAATTAGGCATTATGCGCCCCAATAAAGTAACGGTGAACATACAAACCAGATTATCCACTGAGGTAAAAGAAAATATTCCTTTCTTTTGCTTTTTAGCCATAAAAGTTGAATTAACCACACTACACCCCACATTAAAAATACGACACTCAATATAATAGTTAGCTCGTATTCAAAAGGTATTATTTCTGTTAAAGAAATAATAAATAAAACTACCATCGTTACAAACAAATCTATGCTTAACATTTGAAATGCGCACATAGCTTGCTTCCAATTTAGGGTTAATTTTTCATTTTCTTTATTAGGTGAAATATTCAATGTTTCTTTTGTGCCACCTACTATATGGGCAATAAATGCTAACAACATAATACAAGCTACAATTAATACTGGAATATTCATTTAAAATCCTTTTAAATTTTAGTTGCCTAACAAACATAATATGAGTAATTGATTTTCCGCATATTATGCTCCTATAGGTGGACATGGAGATACAGTGCCTCGTTTCAGGGACACAATATACTTCTCCCCCCTAGCTCTTCGCCTCAGGCTGAGAGTAGTCTACAAACAGAGATATCACAACGAATGGAAAAAGAAAAAAGCCCCCTGCTTTCGCAGAGGGCTTTGATATGTCAAGTAGCTTGGGGTTTGTTAACCTTGGTTGCTTTCAAACTCCTGCATGTAGGCAACCAGCGCATTCACACCCTCTTCCGGCATGGCGTTGTTGCTGTCTCTCAACTAAAAGGCTTTGATCCCTTATTGTTGATAAATTGACAAACTACCAAGTGATATAGAAGCTCTATAACTAAAGGGCGGAGGTGGTAATAATAATGATTTCGTATTTCAAATGGGTGATTGTAATCGGCATCTTCATTCTCTTAATTGTCTTACCCGCGAAAGAGATTGCATATCGTTATGGAATTGTCGGAGAAAAAGCTGATGAATTAATCCGGATAGATGCCAACCTCTATTGTAATTCATTATCAATCGTCGATGTAACCATGACGCCTGTGGGAAGTGATGTTGCGGTTTTAGTAGAGCTTAAGCCGAGTGAAACAGTGACAGGAGTTCATGATTGCAGAGAAATTGATTTTAATTTTGGTAAATATCAACCCGTTTATCATTATCCTGGACACATAGCCATAATGTCAAACACTGAACAGGAAATTAAGACTTTTACAACAAAAGATGAAGAAGGGGCTTATCATTATAAGATGGAAAACACCAATCCCTCTTCAGTAAACAGTAATGTTCCTTCAGTATTTACTTTTAAATTGCTCAACGTCGCAAATCACACGGGGCTTTCAACGCATAATGTGAAAGGACAATTCAGAATAAGGGGATGGACTACTGGCGGGAAACCAAGTTTAAAACAGTTCATCAATTTCCCTCAAGGTTTGACTGCAGAAAGTATCTTACCCAAGGAGGCTGATTCAAATATCCCTCAATCATTTGATTCCATTAAGTACCTTATTTCTACCGATTCCCCTAGATATAGTTTCAGTTGGATAAATCAATCCGAAGAAAAAGAAAACATCATGTATATAATGATATTATCAGCACTGTTTGGAGTCGGGGTTTCTGGCATTATGGAAGTTTTAGTGAGCCTGCTTAAAAGGTAAACCAAATTTCCGAGGACTCAATTTCAGGTTCGGTTCAAGCTCCTCACCTCAAGTTGAGGCGTTCTAAAAACTGTGGTTTCCAACGGTTGAAAAGAAAAAAGCCCCCTGCTTTCGCAGAGGGCTTTGAGATATTAAAGCAGCCTGTTGCTTACTTCTGACTAGCTTCAAACTCCTTCATAAAGGCAACCAGCTCATCTACGCCCTCTTCCGGCATCGCATTGTAAATGCTGGCACGCATGCCACCAACGGAGCGATGGCCCTTCAGGGTCACTAGACCTTTCGCTGAAGCACCTGCGAGGAAGTCGCCATCCAGATCAGCATTGGCCAGCGTGAACGGCACGTTCATCCAGGAGCGACCATTTACAGCAACAGGACTGCCGTAGAAGTCGCTGTTATCAATTGCCGCGTACAATTTATCCGCCTTGCGCTTGTTGACCGCAGCCATCGCCTCAAGTCCGCCCTGCTCCTTGATCCACTCAAAAACCAGACCTGCCATATACCAGCTGTAGGTCGCCGGTGTGTTGTACATCGAATCGTTTTCGGCATGGGTGGCGTAGTTGAACATGGTCGGGCAGTTCTCTGCAGCCTTACCCAGCAGATCCTCACGAACAATCACAATGGCCAAACCCGCAGGACCGATATTCTTCTGTGCACCGGCATAGATCATGGCGAATTTGGAGACATCAATCGGACGCGACAGAATGGTGGAAGACAAGTCTGCTATGAGAGGTACACCACCTGTTTCCGGGATGTAATCAAACTCAACGCCGCCGATGGTCTCGTTCGGTGTATAGTGCACATAGGCTGCGTCAGGATTGAGCTTCAGCTCTGCCTGCGTCGGTACAGTGGTAAAACCGTTATCAGAAGTGTCTGCGGCGATATTCACAGTACAGTAGCGCTTCGCTTCGGCAATCGCCTTCTTCGACCACATGCCGGTATTGATATAATCGGCACTCTCTTTATCACCCAGCAAATTCAATGGGATCGCTGCAAACTGGGAAGAGGCACCGCCCTGAAGGAAGAGTACCTTGTAGTGATCGGAGATTCCCATCAGCTCACGCAGGTCTTTCTCGGCTTTTGCAGCAATGGATGTGTACTCTTTACCACGATGGCTCATCTCCATGACGGACATGCCGGAGTCATTCCAATCCAGCATCTCCTGCTGCGCTCGCTCGATCACGGCTGTCGGCAACATTGCCGGGCCTGCACTGAAATTAAACTTTCTTGCCATGGTTACATCCTTTTTCTGGATAAATTTTGAGGAGACATTGTCTGTTTCCCGTCGGTTTCCTTAAGCGCGGAGGAAGATAGCCCAGCAATGACGATTCCTCAATGAACGAATAAGACTCCGGCAAAAGCAGATATTCACAAAAAGTCAGCGTTCAACCAGCAGTTTATCCATCATGTTCTCTGCCTGCATGACATAAACCACCATCGAAGCGATTGGTGTGCTCAAGAAAACCGACCAAATCAACTAACATAAATTGGGAGTTATTCAGAAGAGCTTTAAAAAAAAATCCTTGTAAACCACTTAATAACCGTCTACAAATACGATGGGAATAAAGGAGAGGAAATAATGGTTCAACAGCACCCATTACAAAAATTAACAGTAATCAATGCAACATGTCAGTCGATTCAACAACATTTACAGAGTTACAAAAAAAAAGCCTATCACGCTTCAAATAATAACACTGTGTATTTAGATCATGATGAATTGTTAAAAGCTCATAAGTTATTGCATTCTCTATATCTCACAGTAGCAAACAAATCACTCAACTTGAATCTACACCAAGAAACCAACAAAAAGGGTGCTCATCAGGCTTTACAATCTTTTATGAAATTAACAAAAATGGAAACTGACATCCTTGTCGTGCTTTCCAAAGGTTACAGCTATAATGAAGCATCCAAAATCATCGGTTGCAAAATTTCCACACTTCAAACGCATATCAAACACATCTATAAAAAATTGAATGTGCACTCTCGTTCAGAAGCAATATATGAAGCACATCAGCAATGCATAATTGATCTATAGGGAACAAAAAATTAACAGTCTTCCCTGTAAATTTCTGTTTTGAAATTCAGCACAGATTACGCGATAGCTTCCACCTTATCTTTAAGGTCGTTCATTGTGCTCTTCGCAATCTTCACAGCATTTACAATATCTATGATACTTTCCACATTCAGATCATCGATAGTCTCCAGATCACTTTGCAGCTTCTCGACTCCGGCCTGAAACTCCGTAAAAAGTTCAAGTGTTTTGGCTGCATTCGCTGCCAACATTGGCAATAACAGTTCCTTCTCCCCGGTTTCAGCCAGCTCAGCGGCCTGTTTAAAGGTTTCTCCCGCCACATCAAGCTTGCCAACTAACGTGCCTAGCTTACCAATTCCATCATCGATTAAGTCATCCGTTGCAGTATCCAATACCTCGCCAGCACGCAAAACAAGGTCAGCAAAGGTGCTATCTGAGCGGAAATCATCGACTTTTTGCAATGCTGAGTTGACTGCATTGATATTATTCCTGCGCATAGCACCCATGACATCTGTGATCAGCAGCTCAAGCTCTGCGCTCTCTTTCATTTTTCGTTGTGTATCTGTTAATGCCATTTATTTATCCTCCGCCTTAAGTTTTTCCCGAAGCTCACTTACAAGCGTTTTAAGATTACCAACGCTCATGCTCTGACATTGTTGAAACTTCATGCCACCACATTTTTCTAATATCCCGGCGATCTTCTGATGCTCCACACGCCACTGCTTCACAGCCCTTACGATCATGCGTGCATTACTCATTCTTCGAGAAAAGCGCCGCTTTATTTCTTTTTTATCCGTTTCAAACTTCAACGCAACAGGCTCCACCTGCTGCATCATTCTGTTCAAATCTGCCACCGTCTGTATATCTCTGGCAGCAAAACAGCTCTTTTGCTGTTTACCGCCCCCATCTACGCAAAAACCTTTTTTGGCATCAAAGCGAGCCATATGTTTTTTAACCTTGAAAAAAAATTCGTCACGCATGATGTCGACTTTATTATAAAATCCGATGGTGTGTATGCCTGCATCATCTCTTAAATATTCAATCGCTTTCACTTCAAGCCCTGTAACAATTTTGTGGTAAGGGCCATTCATGTCATAGATAGCAATCACCACATCTGCCAATGCATTAACAGCCGGTTGTGCTGCCCTTGTGGCTGTTTCGAGTGAATCCTGAGCTTCTTTTCTTACATGAAGCTCACCCACTAACTTCAAAGCTTGCGCCACACTGCCAGTAACCAGCCCAGCTCCAAGACCACCCAACGAGGCAAATTCGTTAACCGTGCCAATCAATGCACTTGCAGCATCGCTTCCGCTTTCACCCGCCTCAGCAAGACTCGCCAATTGATCTGAATACTCTACCGCCTTTTGCAGTGTGCTTTTAACAATCTGATCATAGGCTGTTACTTTTTGTTTTTGTTTGTCCAGTTTGTCTTTCTTTTCAAGCAGTGCCGTCTTCAGGCCTTTCTTTTTGGCTCGGTGTGCTTCATCCGCCAGCTTCTTCAAACGCGTTGAAATGCTGACAAACTCAGATGCAGTCGCCTTTTGTTCCATTGAAATTGACGTAGCTAATTTTGCTGTTTGCTCAGCAAAAGGTTTAACATTGGGTGTCGCACAACCGAACAATAGAAACACTAAACCAACCATGAGACAGCGTTGTAACAAACGCTGTTGATACAAGGGGTACAGAAAATGCTCCGGAGGCACACTCACAGGAACGATGGAAATACCGGAAGAGTCGAATTCTTCTGCATCTGCTTTCGTAAACAGACTTGAAATAAAACATTTTACTCTGTGTGATTTAAAACCGATTTCACGCAGTTTTTTAGATATACTTAAAATGCTATACGATATCATTATCTTCCTCCTATTTTTCTACCCATTAATACTGCCAAGCTGTAAAACACCCAGAACCGGGTCCCAGGTTACACTCGTATCTGCATCAATTGTGTGAGTCCACAAAAGATCAGCTCCCTGCAATACACGAACCTCACGCTTTGTCTGAACCTCAGAGACCGACTCCAACAAAATTTTAGCTTTATTGAGCACAATCTCTGCATAATCAGCTTCTGTTCCTCCACCATAGACTGAAGCGCCGCGATCATTTGGATTTGACTCTTTGTATTTATGTCCAACGCTAAACCCAACCACACCACCTTGTGGAAAAAAGCGTTGTATACTTTCACTTAAAATACCGGCCAGTTGTGCTTGACTGTTTTCATCCCTGATTCGAGTCGCATGCCATGGATTACTGGCAAACAGCGGTTCAAGAAGAACCGCCGGCATATCAGTATAACGAAGATTATAGTCCCCAAGACCATTGTAGCCGCCTACCACCACACCCCGATCGCCGCCAAGAGAAACATCCAAACCTCTTGAGATTGCACCTGCATACCAACGTCCCCAATTGATACTTGTTTGCGAAGCATTTGCTCCGGTTACAACCATTGAATAACCTGCTTCAGCATTGGAACTACTATTAAAATGGTGTTCCACATAAGCAATGCATTGATCTTCATTTGCTTTCGCCTGACGATCATTATAATCACCTTGATAAAATCGTACCTCGTACATGCCCACTCCCCTATTCAGTTACAAGATCAATATTCAACAGATTGAGAACCCGCGAGAGCGAAATACCGTAAGTCCAGTTTTCCTGTGCACTACCTGTACGTAACTTCTCTTGCCAGCCACCCCACAAAAGGCCTATCGGTTGATGTTTGTTGTCATGGGTCACAATCAAACTGCCGCTATCACCATGGGTAGAAAAAGGAATACCATCATCACCCAGAATGAGCAGGTCTGAATAGACAGAAAAATCAGCGCCATCACGATGTTCATAGCCGAAGCCAACTACCGTCCCATACCTCAATCCGGTTGTGCGGCCAACGCGAAGCACCTTTTGCCCCATAATCGACATATCATTTAGTGATATCTCTTTAACCGACCCCAGCTTGCCTACGCCCATCATCTCTGGATTGATATCATTCACATCAAAGCTGCTCTCCAACTCCACAAATGCGCAATCGACTCGAACCCAGCTGTTTTCTTCATCCACACCTGTATACCAGTTTTCATCCAGCACAAACTCATGAACTGTTGCGGTTGTACCCAGATGTGTGCCCCATGGAACCGGATGATACAGTTTCTGCCCGGCCTCAATCGCCACATGTTTATTGGTCAGAAAGCCGAGCTTGTCATCACTTCTTCGTTTGGCAAAAGCGCCAAGTGTACCCATACTATAACTGCCCTCTTCACCCACCCAGTGAGCAACCTGTGAACCGGACCAGACCTGTGCATCCCAGCCACGAAGCCGTTCAGCCAGTTCCGAAGGTGAATCAGGAACCGGATCTTCAGCTTCGGCCTTCCCCCCTTCAACCACATCCAGAGGACACCAAAGACCACTTGGACCTTCCAGCCGCTCAGGAATCAGGTTTGTACCTGGAATCCATTTCGGGTTAATTTTTCTTGGCACAAACACGATAATGGCCGGTTCATTTGAAACACCAAAACCGCTTTTCTTTTTATAGCCTAACGCCGTTCCCAACGTGCCGTTGATTGATTCAAGATAATCTCTGTTATGCGCACGTATCTGCATGAGATCCAATAATGATTTTGCCTGTGACATTTTGTCCTCCGTTAGTCTTTGTTTATACTCTGTTACCAAATCGGATTGAAATAGGCAGAGACTGTGCGCTCTCCACCCGGTTTTTCAGCCAGCCCTAACAACGTAAGTGTTGGCACCTGTGTTGTTTGATGCGCCCTACCTTTGGCCAGTTTCCATGTCCTGTCCAACGTCTTCTGATCACCACCCCACGCCTGCCAAAGTGCCATGATGGCCTCCTTTTTTTTCGGAGTTTTTGACCATCTTGAAGGTGCCATGGAGTAAAAGCCGACTGCGCCCTGAGCAGCCCATGGCCATGCATGAACAAACCCTGCTGTCGGCATCCGGTCGCGATAGAATCCACCTGAAGATATGCGAAAGGCATCGCTTACATCCATGCCAAACTGAGGGTCAGCAGAAAGCATGTTACAAACACGCTCCGGTGATGCTCTCCCATTCAAAAAACGCCAATAAAGTTTGAAATCAAAACTTTTTTTTTGTGTGCTCCACTCCATGGAGAGCATGCGTGGAATGGCGATCTCAAACAGTTGCTCCAGAGCATCCATTGCAGCCGATGAGAACAACGCCCCCTCACTTTTTTCATCCTGCCCGTACATCGCCATAAGCTGCTGTGTATGATGCAAACCCAGTCTGGCATTCCCGGAAGAGAAAAGATCAATGTATAATTTCACCCTTGAACCTGCCAGAGCGTGACACCCACCCAGATAGCAGCCAAATCGGCCACGCGCGGCGTCAAGCTTTCGGCTCCATAGTTTTAGTGGTTCAATAAAATCCTGAGCTTGTTCAACCCCTGTAATATAGCAGCTCAAATAGGATTCAAACGCATCAATCCCAAGCTGCAGCCGATGCATGGGCGACAGCTCCGGCAACCCGACACAACTGGCATAGCGCAGTGTACCCGGTGAATCCGAGCGCACCGATATCTCTAACGGCCCACCACCATTGATACCGGAACCATCGCTTCGTTTTGAAACCTGCCATGCGCCGCTACTGGCATGACAGATCGAATCTACAATACGCTTACCTTCACCACCCAGCCCATTAGCAAGCGCAAGATGATAAAGATGCCGTCTTGCCCTCTCTTCTGACAACATAGCCAGCGTCTGTTTTTGATCACCTGCAAGAGAGAGTGATGACATCTGCATCACACTGCTAGCTCAAAGGAACCACTAGATTTCGGTCACTTTCGGTCACAAATTCGGTCTCGGTTTTGGTGCCATCCCTGAAATAAGAGACCAAACGCCACTGATATTCTAAAGATGCATCGGCAGAAAGACCGATGATATGCGTTCGATCTCCAGCCTGACTCTCCGTAAACAGCAGTGAATCTGTGACACCTTCACTTTCCTGAATGATCACCTCAACAGCATGCAACGTTGACCAATGTGATGCCTCAGCTAGCAATTTGACGTTAAGCGATATCTCCTGCCCCTCTTTATCATCAACAATAATGACCCCTTTATCACTCTCGATTGGGTCAGAAAAATAGTCACTTCCATCGGCGCGAATCACTATGATCTCATAGGTGTAGCTGGCAGGGTCTTTCAGTAGCGTACCAAATCTGATGGTTCTGCCGCGCATATCATCGGGTGTGAACACCTCCTGAAAATTCTTTCGATATCCGCTTTCACCCCTGTATTCAAGATCTACAACGGCTTCAATGATATCTTCAGCCTTCAGTGTAGGTGTCAGGCGAATGCGTTTGGTGCCTTCAAACGGACTGCCCACAATCACCATGGTATCTTCTGTTTCCGTCCAGTCGCTGGTGGTCTCCACATTATCGGTCAATGAGTAGATCGCCCGCCAGCGGAATGAGCGTTTCTGTCGGTCCGAAAGACGAAGCTTCCAGACATCGGTTTTATGATCACCGGTGAGAAGAAATGAGTGTTCAACACTGAAATCATTGCCGGGATCATCATACTTAATTTCAACTTCAACCTGCTGAACCACCTGAAAATCAATCGTGTTATCCGCTGCAACATTTATCGTTAACAGACCAATTTTATCCAAAGGGTTAAACACCAGCTGACGCACTCGTGTGGATTCCCACTCGCCATGTAGCACCGCATCCTTGCCCACCCACGGGCTACTGTTTTTAAAGTGTACATCCGCCTTATAACGGTAGCTCATATCCTTGCTATCATTCAGCCAGGTTGTGAACTCTTTCCGCTCCTCTGCTTCAGGTTTGAAAATATACCCATCCACATGGTCAGGATTTTCGCCATCAGCAAGATTGCCAGGGTATTCGGTATTAATATTAACCAGCTCAATGCCATCGTTCTCCCAGTCGCAGACCACGCCCACATCGGAGACAAGCCGTTTGAAGAAGTCATCATCCAGATTAATTTCAAGAATACGGCTTGAAAGGTCGTGTCCTTCAATCAATGTGGTAAACAGACCTTGAGGAGCAGCAATTCGCTCTTCAGCAGCCTGTTTGTTGTATTCAAATACACGCGTTTTCAACTCTTCCTGACGATAATACTTAAGTGAAAGTGCCACTTTAAACGGCATGACACTACCAGTGCGCGTGTTCTCACCTCCACCTGCTGCATTGCTACTTCCACCTGAAGGGGCTGCCTCAGGACGATCCACACTGTTACCTCCGGTTGAAGAAGTTCTGGAAGGTGCAAGACCCAGACCTCCCCTTGCTGGCGCGCTTCCTGGTGTAGGAGTAGCCGCTGGCGCAGTTCCTGTAGCAGGTGCGGCAGGCGTGGCTGGTGGTGACCCCCCTGATGTTGCCGGTGGCGTAGGGGTGGGTGGTCTGTTAACCGGTGTGGCTGGTGCCGGTGCTCGAGGATTTGGCGCCACGTTGCTGACAGCACCACCCATCGCACTGGAGAGCGATGTCATCATCGCGGTAAGCGGATCAACCTTACGCGCCATGAACCCTGGTGGAGTCAACGAAGATTTGAAAAGGTCTTCGGTGATTTTCGCCTTAGCCCACTCCAGTGCTGCATCAGCCTGTTTTTTCAAATCTTCATCATTGGTGAACGTGGTCACTTCAATCTTGATGGAACCATCATCCACCAGTTTCTGAAAACCGACACCCACCTCGGCGGCAAGCTGGACTGCCTGAATCTGTGCCTGCACCCCAACCTCTGCCTCAAAGTGATTGTAAATACGGGAATAGTTGGCTGTCACCTTCACATTAAATGATGGGCGCATACCTAAAAATTTCAGATCATAAATCACACCGATGAAACCAACGCCATACTTGAGTGCTTCCTCCAGAAGCGTGGCGCCCTCCTGACTCAAACCCACGCCGAATGTAGCTCTGTTATTACCATAGAGAGAAGGCTTGCTCGCTCCCCATGTCGTCTCAATAATCTGTAGCCTTCCCGAAGTGGAAGTCGTCTCACCATCTTCGGACTGACTCACCATACTTAGCCTAACGGTTCCATCCTCGAACATGATCGGTGACAGTGTAACCGGGCCACCCCCGGAATATTGAGCCAGCTCATTTTTAATCGCGTCCAGCTCATCCTGATCAATCGAGAGATCAACAGTAAAAGCCAGCAGGCCACCGCCAAGACTCGCCTTATCATCATCAGAGAATGCAGGATTATCGGTGATATCGCGCGCATATTTCAGGTATACAAACTCCGGCACACCATCGTTCATTGCCAGACGTGGCCGTTCGGATACATAGTAGAACATATCAGGATCAGCATGATCCCGGTAAATTTGGAGGCCTCTAAGCGGGCCGATTGGTCGATCTAAATATAACATTCTCTTCTCCTCCCGTTTTCAACCTGGAATGACGTGACCTCAATATCACATTGATGACAATCACTCATGGCAGAACCCCCGGATAGCTGCCTGAAGCCCCGCCAAATCCATCGACTCTTCAGATCGACTGACGTTATGAATCGTACGTGTCGGGCTCACCATCGCAGCACCGTTCACATGTGCGGCTGATGGTGGATAACTGCCACGATATTGTGGATTGCGAAAAATCAGACGATTATTCTCTACACGAAGTCCGAGCACGCCATGCCCGCCGGTACCCCAAAGAATGCTGATATAAACAGGCAAGCCATGATTCTGAAAGTGCGACATAACATTGGTTGCAGCACCTGCGTTAGGAGCTGATGCTGAAGTTCCTCCACCAAAATCCCATGTCCATGACTGGTTGAAAATAGCATCAAGAGCTCGTTTAACTTCCGGCAGTTGCAAGCCGCTACCAAGCGCTGTACCAAGCCAGGTAACAAAACTGTCTCGTTCCGGGTCGTAACTTCCCGCACCTGTATGTGCATACTGCATTAGCGCAGCCTGAATACCGCGCTCACTATAGGTGCGGCCAATGACCAGTTGCCAGTTGGCTCCTGCCGCAGGCTGAGTTGTACGCCATGTCGCAACATCAAAGGCTTCCGGATTAGCACGCATAGTGCCTCCATTGGCAAGCGTAACCGTGTGGTTCTGTCGTCGATCCAGAATATAACGACACCAGCGGGCATACTCGGCCGGATTACGCAGTGCTGTATAGGTCTGGATTGAAGTGGCAGCGCAGGTTCCCGCAGCGCCCTGATTGATCTGGCCCGGTGGGTCGATAAGCTCAACAATCGCTTCAAAAATAACTTTACTTGGCAGAAGCGGCACGCGCGGATCAAGCTGCACATCCCAGAGTGCCAGAAGATGATCGAGTGTTGTTCCTTCGCTCCTCTCATCACGCCAGGAAAGTGCAGGCTCGGTCATATGTCCGCCACCGGCACTTGAACCCACCGCCACGCGCAGATCCAGCAACCGTTCAAAAAGCTGCCTGCCCTCACCACCGGACCGGATAAAAAGCTGCAACATTTTGGCGCGTATCCGCGAAGAGGACTGATCCCGATAGACAGGGTGTGCTACCATCGTCTGTAGCGCACGATGTTCGGGATCATCTCCCATCAGAGGGAAGAGAAAAATAAACATCTGCTCCCAACTGGTAAGATGTCCCAATGCCTCGCCGTCATCAAAGGCTGCTGTTGGCGTTCCGGCAACCGGTGTAATCTCAATCGATGGAACATTGCGATCCTGACAGGCTGTATCGGTATGGCTGGTATACCCTTCCGAGCTGGAGCCGGTTGGCCTCGCTTTCACCCGGTAATAGAGAGACCCTCTGGTGCTCTCTCCGGCAACATTTTTCATCTGTGCCCAGACCGCATCAGGCAAGGTATACTCAGCATGCCCGCCCGTAATCGTGATCGTCGTCGCAGCCACTGAGCCATCATTCGAGCCTGTATGTGTGAAAAAACAGTTCCACATATCACTCGGATCACTCACCGGCCTGAACAGCAGCTCGGGATATTTGGCAATCTCAAGGAATGCCTCTCCATCATTATCACTGGTAATACAGAATGTTGGTGCCGGTCCATTGGATGCCCAGACATCAAAATGTGAATGTACTCTTACCCATCTCATAATTTCATTCCCCTCTTCACTCTTAATTTAACACTCTTTTTATCCATCTTCGTTCACTCAGGCACATTGCTTGTAATGTGCAGTTCGCTGCTACGCGCTGTGAATGGCCCTGAACTGTGTTCAAATCCGTCCTGCATCTCATAAACCACGTCATAGCTATATTCACGTTTGGCAGGATCTTTGAGTTCAACATACCAGGTGTATCTGTCGCCCAGAGATGAGAACGTCGCGGTATCCTCTTTCAAAACGCCATTCTCTTCGTCCTGATAGCGCAGATTGACCAATACCCTTGCCAGATTGTTTTCAGCAAAGGCTTCACCAAACATGGCGACATTCACCTCCATCTTCATGGCAAAGGTTTTACCCACGACCAGTGTTGATTTATCACTGCGCTGCCAGTCAGTTTCCATAACATTGCCATCCTGAAAAATAAGCGTCTGCCTGTAGCGATAACGCCGCAATTCAGGATCAGCCAGTTTCAGAGACCATGTTTGTGGCTTGCGCATTTCCGCTTCATCAAAATAGAAATTAGCGAATTCATGGATATCATTACCGATATCTTCATATTCAAGATCAACAAACGCACTGGAGAGTTCACTGGTATTACCGGCAACCACCACCCTTATATTCATCCGGGTTGAGAAGGGATCAGAAACAACCAAAAGATCGCTGTCAGTCTCATCCCATTCACCTGAATCAGGATCTGGCATAACAAATTCACCACCACTGCTTTTAAAGTACCGGGTTCGATAATAGATCGTATCCGACCAACCTTTTTGCAACCGTAATCGATAATTTTCTCTGGCTTCAGGCGCTTTCAAAAGCACGGTGTGTGTATCAGCAAAACCGCTGTCAGCATCAATGTACATCAGCTCAACCTGAGCCTCAGCAAAGCTGTCAAAATCCAGATTTCTTGATGGTACAATTTCAAGGTTTCTGTCACTGTAAAGTTCACGCGGATTCAGAACCAGTGGCCCACCACGTTGACTTTTTTCATCAACTTTCAGAAAGGGCACACTGCCGGGAAGATCATCATCGGGTTTGAATTGTACTTCCCATTTATAACGATAATCAAAGCCTGCATTCGTTTCAAAATTGGTTTCATAAATATCAGAGATATGATCTTTTTTGAGTGTGAAATCCTCCCGATGATCACTCTCATCACCATTCGGGCCGTAAATCACGGATGCGCCAAGCAGTTCAATGCCATCACCATCCCAATCCACGTTACTGGTCAGATCCAATTTAAATGCCTGGAAAAATGGATCATTCAGATCAATCGGTTCACCCACAACATTGCCCTTCTCCAATCCAGCCCGGCCAAAGAGAAGACTCAGGTGAGCCTGAGGTGCAATCGTTCTCTCGACTGCCTTGACCACCGACATCTCGGCATCAAAGCTTCGAATCTCTGATTGCGTCAAATCTTTTCGGGAGTATCCCGCATGCGGGTAGAGCGAGGTGTGGATAGCCGTGAGCACATCTTCAACATCACCGGCTGTGCCTTTACCTGCCGGGTCTGTAGGACTCAGCGCCGACTCAAAAAAGTTATCCAGTACAAGTTTCTTCAACTCATTGAGCGCCTGCGTCATCTGACTGCCACCGCCCTCATCACCCACACCGTAATCAACCGCCTCGATCTTAATTACCTGATTCTGAACAAGTTCATCAACAATCGTTGAGACATCAGATGAGAAGAAGAGCAGATCGACTGAGAACTGCTCACTGAAATGGTGGTACACCTCTTCCCAGTTGGCAGTGATCTTCACATTAAAAGCGGGTCTTAACGCAGTAAACTTCAGATTATAGATCACGCCAATCGGCGTAATATTTTGATCATCGGCTTCAAAAGATTTCTCCAGCAGTGTTGTCGCTTTTTTGGTAAGCCCAACTGAAAAAATCGCGCGATTATCGCCATAGAGTGAGGGCATGCCTGCGCCCAGCACTTCAGTGACCCACTCCTTGGACGGTTCAGGCTGGTCTGTAGTGGTGGTCGTTGTTCCATCATCATCGAGCGGCTGCACATCACTACGACGATCAAGCAACATCAGTTGTACATTCCCCTCTTTCCATTGTGGTGGACTCAACTTGACCTCTGCCATCGGATCAGTGAGCCGCCCTGTCGTACGCAACTCCTGTTCAAGCTTCTGTTTCACCTTGTCCAGAAAATCCGACTCATAACCCAGATCCACATCAAAGGCTAAAAAGCCACCGCCGGTTGGATGGTCGGCCTGACCATCGTAATCATCCAGGTCTTCCCGATACTTGATGAAGAGAAGCGCAGGTTTTTTGACCACCTCACCATCAACTTCATGTTCAACCATCGAGAATTCCGGTGCATCCGGCATGTAATAGTACTGCAGCGGATCATTATAATCCGAATAGATTGAGACCCCTTCTATCTCATAAAAGGGTGCTTCCAGATACATCATAGCCTCACTCTCCTTCCCCTTATTGAATCAACCACCCTATGCCGCCGGTGTTCTGGCAATCAGGAATGTGGACTTATCGCTGGTTCCGCTCACCACAATAGGATCGCCATCGATCACGTAATAGGTGACTTCCCAGTCATAATCCTTGACCTCATCATCTTCGACCCGAAGCGACCACGTCTGTTTTTTCTTTTCTTCAAAGATAAAGGTGGCGGGTGATTCCCCTTCGATTACGCTGCCCTTATAGGTCAGGTTCACCTCAACAACCGGTGCACGGTCAAATTTGAGCAGTGCAGGGTTCACCGAAACATCCAGTGACGGTGGGCTATCCCAGGCGACAGCAAGTGTTTGACTGCCATCAAGCTGCTGCCAGCTGCTCTCAGCTTTGGTGCCATCTTTGTAAAGCACCAGCTTCTTCCACTCCCATTTACGGTTATCTGGATCAATCAGAGGTACCTTCCAGTTCCCCAGAAAGCTCTGTTTGCTAATTGAAAAGTGTTTAATGGAGGTGAAATCATTGACATCATCGGTGTAGCGGCAATCGACCACCACTTGATTGACGGAATCAACCCTTCCCGCTGGTACAATGAGCACATCGAGCAGGTCAACAAAGCTGTCATTGACCACAATTTCACGCCCGGTGGTCTGCTCGGCATCACCCTCGACTTCACTACCGTTTTTCAGGAAGTAGGTTGCCTGATAGTCAATGGGCTGTTCGATATCCGTATAGAGCCAGCGTGAATAGTTACCACTGGGATTCTCTTTGGTGAGAATAATCGTAGCCGATTCTTCATCAATATCGTTCCTTCTATCTGAATATGTAACAGTAACCTGTACCTGTTCAACAGTGTCTTCCCAATCAACCTGGCCCGCCAGAACATCAACATTAAGTTCACCGGGACGTCCAACGTTGAGATTCAGGCTACGGGTTGTCTCTGGCTCCCAATCGGTGCTGATAGTAGCATCAGGTTTACTTTTAAAACCGACCTCATAACGCCAGCGATATTCCCTGCTTGCATTATTAAGCCGGGGATTCCAATAGCCAGCGGGATCATCATCGCTTTTGAAGGTGAAACTATCATTTTTAAGTCCATCTTCACCATCATACTCCACATCCACCTTCACATACTGAACCTCGGAGAAATCGGCATATGCCTTGGCAGAGAGATCAAGTGTCTTGAAGAAATCATCTTCCAGATCCACTTCACGAACATGCTCAGCAATCTGTTCTTCTGTCATATCACCAAAGAAACTCTCCAGCGTTGCCTGCGGGTGGATGGTCATCTCCGTTAGTCCCGTAGTCGTAATAACAATATTTAGATTGTTTGAGGTAATCTGATCAACCGTTTTCAGGCGATAGACATCGGCCTCTTTCCCATAAATATCTTCCATATCAGGATAGCCGACATCCTGCGGCGTGAAACGATCAAATAGATTCTCCTGGAGCCAGCTCTGCACCGTACCCATGGCAAAGGACTCAAGCTCTTCCACATCCTCTGGCTCATACTCACCACGGTCAAAATCGATATGAATGTACTCCGATTTTACCAGTGTTTCAGTGTAGGTCTCATTGGTACTGAAATCATCTTCCGACCAGCCATTCTCATCATGATCATGCTCAAGCGAAGACATGGCGTGATAGACTTCACTCACATGTCCCCAGATACGGATCGTTGCCGGTGGCAAACGACGCATAAAGGTCAGGTCATAGACCACCTGAATGGGTGTCAGGTCAATACCGGAACCATCAGGGTTGGTCAGAGTTTTTTCAAAAAAGGTGGCGCCTGCCGGAGTCAAGGTTGCATTAAAGATAGCATTATTAGCACCAAACAGGCTTGGCTTGCCTTCACTTAGGGTCCCCTGAACCAGATTCGCATCATTGACCACCTGAAAATTGACTGCGCCATCCGTCCACTGCGGTGCTGCAAACTCAGCATCCGGCCCCTGATAGCTATAGTCCGCGTCTTCAGGGTTAAGATTACGGCTCTGGTTCCACTCTTTTTCGAGCATCGCCTGTAGACGTGTCTTGGCCGCCTCTTCCTGTGTTGAGGTCATGGCAAAGACAGTATCAAGATTCACATAACCGCCGCCCATTGGCAGTTCGGGATCATCCTCCCTGTCCTGATCGGAGAATGCGTATTTGGTGAGCAGAAAGATCGGACGCCCCTCTTCATTGGTGCGCACATGGGGTGCATCAGGAAAACCATAAAATTTATATTTTACGGTGTCATCCCGATAAACGGTAACACCGATATCCCGGTAATCGATTGAATTGGACAGTACTAGCATAATCTTACCCCTTTCCTACTTATTTAATTAACAAAACATAATTGATCAAACAACAAACATGGTTCCATTCAAAAACATTCAACTTAAACAACTGACTTTGTTTTCCATCACCTTGCCTAACCTGAAAAGTATCGGATGCCGATATTTCAGCGGTGATGAGACAATTTTTTTCAGATTTGGAATGATCGGCGTCAGGCACTTCACCTGTAGATCAGGTCCTGCCGGATCCCAACATTCACAACTGCCCATATAGGCGATTTCAACCCACGCTGATGCAAGCTGAATCATCAATTGTTGATCCAGGCATTTGGCACCTAAACCTTTTATTTGCAGACTTAACAACTCTTTTTCCCGCATGTTTTCCAATGCCTGCAGTGCAACACTGTGTGGTGTGAAAACCTCACCACTATCCAGAGCCCGCTGAGTCATGCGGGTTGTTTCAGCTATCAGTTCCGGAAATATCTGCTCCGCATTGGCACTCCATTCGAATCTGTTTATTGAAGCATGGGAGCTGCATCTGCACGCAAGCTCTGTGGTCAGATATATATCATCTGGAAGAAAATCAGGGGAAGCCCTGTGCACCGAGTTGTGTGAGCCATAACCTGAGGTGCTGCCTTCTGATAACAGCTTCACTCCATCTTCAGAGACGCTCCATATATTCACTCTGGCACTCTCCCATGGAATCAGCATGGTGTTGCCCGTGCTGAACAGAGGCTCATGGAGACTCTTCTCTTGCTCTGCAAGTGAAAGGTTGATCTCACAAACAAACTGATGCGGAGCATCAGAGCCTTTTTTAAAAGCCAGTCTGGAGACATTGATGCCGCCAGCCGTCTCAAAATAGTGACGTTCATTTTTTTGATCATCGGGGAAAAGTCTTGACCCATTGGAGAGAGTTTCAGGCTCCAGCAGAAGCATCACGCATCCTCCTCAAATGAATCAAAAAGAAGCCGCTCTTCACTGCTGAGCTTCCAATCCGAAAGAGTTGCAGGGAGTCCTGCATCACTGCTGAAATAGATTTCGGATTTCCACCTGTAAGAGAGTCCGGAAAAGGGTGTCTCCCGCCATAGTGTCCAGGATGACTCTGTTGTCTCCCGATCAAGCTTGATCAGTTCACCCTCAAATGAGTCCGTCGCATCTGATGCTTTAAGGTAAAGCAGAACAATATCTGCTGGATAAGTCTCGGAAGGTGATAATTTCAGCTCGATAAAATCGGGTGCAATCACTTGCGTCTGATACGATGTGATCAATATTCGTTCTTCCGGAACAGATAGCCACTGCTCGCTGCCGACAGGTTCTGCTTCGAGCCCTGTGGGGGGATGAATCAGAATTCGGTAAAAATGGTAGTAGGCCACATCCCCTTTCCGGGTGGTGATCTCCCGTTTAGGCGTCTCTCTGCTTAATATAACGGTTGTCTGATGACCCTGATCATCCGGATCGGTTCTTTCGCATAGCTGAACCTCAACATCTCCGATTGAATCAAACGCACTCTCCTGCACCTGAATCGATAGCTGTTGAATGCCAAGCAGAGATGGTGAAATATGGATAAAAGGATCTTTGCTCTCTTTTATACCTGTTCTTATCGGCTGCGGCGGCCAGCCACCCCCGGCTGGAGCATGATAAAACGCCTCAATGGCGTAATAGTAGAAAAAGGGTGAACCATCCGGTAAAACAGCAATATTCCTTGCGCCTACACCCTCAATATCATTAAGGCAGAGTTCATGATCCTCCCACTCCTGAGATGCACCGTAGTAGTGGAGTTTGAGAATGACTTTTTTAAACTCGCCACTCTCGAAAGAAAAACTGTTAACCACGTCGATGGGTATCAGGGAAAACGGCTCAGGCACTGGAACTTTTGAAAACAGATCGGATTTCACATCATCACTTAAACCACTCCAGAATGCTGAAAAGTTCCAGATGGCGTGCCATGACCTGTGATCAATCTTGGGTGCCCGCAGATTCCAGCTGACAGTGACATCCGGAGAGATATCTTCACCATCAACGGAGAGTTGCTCCAGCCCTTGCCACAATGCAACCGGCTGAAGCTCATACATAGCACCACCATTCTGTTTCCAGGCCATGCTGGAGAGGCGTAACAGAAGCTCATCGATCACATGACTATCTGTAGCCTGCTCAATCGGTCTGATCTCTGTTTCTGATTCAGTCTGAGTGATCCAGCGATGATGTATCTCATCGACTGTTTCAACAGGCAGAGCTGGAATATCAACAACATTCAAATCCATCATGGCATCATCAGGCAGGCCAAGCTCTGTCATGTAGTGTTGAAAAAGATCGTACGGTTTGAAACTAAACGTTGCGGGAAAAGCTCCCCGAAAACCACTGTATCGAACCTCAACCTCAACCTGTAGCGGCTCAACAGCTGTGTCACTATTGTTAAGAAGTTCTTCAAGGATAAGAGAACTGTTTCTGTCCAGCTCTATGGTTACTTTTGAAAGTAAATCATCGTCAATCTGAAAATCCGCCCACTCCGTCTCAACAGTCCGGTTATCATCCACGTCTGGAACTGTCATGCTGATACGAACTGAGCCCGACTCAAATGGAACATGACTGACCACACTCTGATCTGAGACCAGCTCCGACAACGCATCTGTTTCAGGGTATTGAAAAGCCAGCTGTAGTGTTAAAAAACTCCGCTCTCTTTCTTCGCCTGCATAGAGAAGCAGCATAAATTGAGGATTCTCATCTGCATCGGTTTTCAGTTCAACAGCACTCGGCAGAAGGTACAGCCTGTCTAACTGCTGATGAGCCCGAAAGCCAATCAGCTTATCATCCAGCAGAAGCGTATCTTGCAGGCTCAGCACTACAACTAACTCGACACGGGTGTGACCGGATAAGCATGCAGTGTGCCCTGCGCTTCGATCCAGTTACCACGTGCCCCCTCCTCTTCACCATGCATGTTAATGATGCGATAATTATAAATTTCAGTCAGCGGCTTGTCCTGTAAATCTGCCAAAATCGACTTATATAAAATGGCTCTGGTTGTAGATGTTTCAGCACTGATAAGGGCATCTGCACCCTCTTTAAACTCAATCTTCAATGCCGTTAATGGTCCAACACTCTCCGAAGGTGCGGTCCCAAACAGTGATGCATCCGCTGCTGTCACCTCAATTTCATAGGCATAAAAAGAGAGACCATTATTGATGGTCAAAAGATTCCACAACACTTCATCATCAGAAACAACGCTGTGCTCGGTATCAATCTCGATGGCACTAACCAGAGCATCTGAAGGGGTAACCTGCACGATCATGTCCTGAGAAGAGCCTGATGGCACATCAAAGGAGCCTGATTGAACTGTTCCAGTCACCCCGCCGCCATCTGATGAGATAATCCACGGTCTGCTACTTTTAACAGAGACTCCGCTTTCAATTTCATTGGTTAACAAAACACGATATGTGCCTGCCGCATCGGTTTCATTCCGATAAAACTGCTGACTGAATATTGCGCCAACCGTATCATGCAGTGAAACGTTTAACGCAACATCCACACTGCCACCACTCGACAGGTTACTGCGCACGTAACCATTGATGCCGGGCGCTGTTTTTGGTAACAACTCAGCATATAACTTATCCATATTTTCTGAGCCAATCTCGAAAGAGACCATAATACCTGCGTCCGTAGATACATCCTGTGCCGTGATCTCCGCATTATAATCGGCGATAAAAGCGTCAAGGTTGAGTGTGGCTGAACCGGTATTTAAAGGTGCAAGCACAATATCTCCACCAGCAACTTCACTGAGCAAAAGGTCTGTGCGGGCGGCTTCATAGAGACCCTGTTCGATATCCGGTAGCGCTGTGAAACTTACCTCCACACGGTAATCAACATTGGCACTTTCACCCTCATCTTCGAGCAACAGTTCTTTAAAGCCGATCTTCATCAGTGGCTCGTATGGTGGGCTATCGGCACGTCCCAATTTGAATGTCTCAGGTGTAAAATAGAAAAGATTTTGCTGTTGAGGGCTTTGATAAAGAACTTTCAATTCATTGCCCACAGTCAGGTTATAGGCCAACAAAACCGTTGGGTCTTGATCCACACCCAATATCGAATCCATAATATGGTCAGGAATATCTTCATAAATTTGTCCGTAATTCTGAGTGGAATAAAACGCTTTTATTTTTTTACTCGCACTCAGCTTTTTAACCACTGACATCTTTCTACCACTTAAATCCTTATAATGGATCAGTTGCAGCGCTTTTTTGCCTGCAATCGAGTAGTTTGAGCTTTTAAATGCTTCAGTAATGCCTTTTTGGTCAAATCCCTCTTCTGACAGGGCTGATGCTTTCAAAAAGCTTCCATAATCAATTGAATTGATTGCACTTAATCCACTGACTGCTATTTGAGGTGTCGAGATTAAACCGGGGAACATCACGATCGGTTTAACGATCATCACTGGTTCCACGACTGCGACAGGTTCAACAGTAATCGCCGGTTCAACAGTCGTAACAGGCTGCGTAGTCACAACCGTTGGAATAAAAACAGGCCGACTCACCAGCAACGGCGTACTCACCAGCCGTGAATCATAAACCCTGTGAACACCATTGCCATCCCGGCGCAACCCGCGACCACCGGTATCTAACCTACTAACCGGATCAATGGATGAAACTCTGGAAATGGTCGTTAACGGAACCTTGATCGGCTCCCGTCTGTTGATGGGTTCAGCTTTGATTTTTCGAAACTTTGCGTTGTTGACAATACTCTCAGCAACAAGCCCTTTGTTCACCAGTTTTTTATGCAACTCCGGAGCATAGTAGGTGTTCAAATCCACGCTATACTGCACGTTTGGAAGCAGCATCTTCGCCTCAGCAGTAATCTTAATGTTTGCGCTGCACTCTTTTTTTGTCATAGCAGTCACGATCAATTCAAGGTTTTCTGTGCCGTAGATCGTCATGCTGGCCTGATAGGTACCATTTTCAAAATCAATCAACTGATCGAATGGTATGGAGACTTCACTGATCGCTGCTTCGGTATCTTCCGCAATCACAGAATAAACAAAATCACATGACAAATCATGCTGAAGTGTTTTATATCCCTCTTTATCATGTGACTCAATCGTCACTTCAAGGGTCGCCACTTCCTGACTTTCATCAATGACTGCAATATCTCCAGCCTTCCATCGTAACCTGATGTCAGGCACATTTATATTATTAATTCTCTCCTTTTTTATTCTATAGTTTGGAGAAAAATAGACGGTTTTTTCACTTTCAGTTTGGTAGACTTTACTAAATTCGAGTGTTCCATTTTCACTCAGCGGATAGTTTTTTGCAGAGAAGAAATTAATAAGTTTGGCTGTGTTTTTAATATTTCGACTGGATTCATAATAATGAGAGCGCTCTGAAAGCATCTCCAAAGCAGAGTTGATACCCATTTTTTTATCTGCGAAATAGAAAGGTTTCATCACACCCCATGTATCACCACGATACTTTGTAATCATATTGTAAATTCTTTCTAAACATGAGACCCCTCCCATGTGTAGACAAAGATTAAACCTTCACATCATAAACAAACATCCCATAAATATGGGATGCAAAAACAGACGTGATAATCTAAGCAGATCACGCCAATAGCTTTAAAATTAAGTTTTTTTGTTTTTCAGACGATATAAACAGCTTTATTAGTCTAAGTTCAAAAGCCAAAACTCGATTTGGAAAAAAGATGTTTTACCTATCTCAGAACGCCATCTTTTAACTAACTCAGCACTCCGCTAAAAGTTGATCCAGCATAGATTCTGCCTGCATAGCGTAGCCACTGCCAAAAAGATTGGCGTGATTGAGGATGTGATAGAGATTATAGAGAGTTTTACGAACGATATAACCATCATCCAACGGCCATGTTTCATGATAGGCATCATAAAAAGTGGTTGAGAAGCCGCCAAACAGGCCCGTCATGGCAAGATCGGCCTCCCGGTCACCGTAATAGACTGCCGGATCAAATATCACCGGATTGCCTGCATCATCAACACCTTGATTTCCACCCCACAAGTCTCCATGCATGAGTGATGGGATAGGTGTGTATGAAATGAAAAACTTCTCCAGATCAGCCATCAGACGCTCACCTTTGCTTTGTAACGAACCTTTAAAATCATTTTCGGCTGCAAGTTTGAGTTGGAAACCAAGCCTGTGTTGACGATAAAATTCAATCCAGTTGTCACGCCACTGATTGATCTGAGGCGTGGAACCGATGGTATTATTGCGACGCCAGCCGAATTGCTCAGAAGCAAGCTGATGCATCTCGGCAAACTGCCGACCGAATGCCTCCTCTGTTTGAGCATTGCTACGGCCGAATGTTATGAATTCCGTAATAATCCATGCATAAGCTTGCCCTGCACCGACACATACGGGCTCGGGCACACGAATCGCATTCGCCTTGCGAAGCTCCCGCAAACCTTCGGCTTCAGCTTCAAACATCGAAAGCTGATTCTCCTGATGAAGTTTGACAAAAAAAGAGTCGCCCTGCCCGGTTTCAACACAGAAAGCGGAATTGATACTGCCCCCGCTTAATGGACGTTTATGTGTGATTTTATTGCCGGCACCCATGGCTGTTACCAGCGAGTCTGAAATCTCCTGCCATGCAGCATCCTTGCCAACCGATTTAAGACTTCTTTGAAAGAGCATGACGTTTTCGCCATTTGCGCAATACCATTGCGCGCCATACAAACTGAATCGTAAAATAACCTAATAGCGCTGAGCAGGTGCCAATGATAAAACAACCGAGTAAAAAAGGATGCCAGGCTGCCGACATGCCATGCAGCAACCACTCGACTGAAAGTTCAGGTTCAAACCCGCTTTCACTTTTACCAACCACCATGCTACCCAGCAAATATGCTGCATAAAAGAATGGCGGAATCGTGAAAGGATTGGTGATCCAAACCAATGTTGCAGCGATAGGAATATTGGCATGAAAAAGAATCGCTCCACCCACAGCCAAAACCATCTGGAATGGCAAAGGTACCCATGCAAAAAACAGGCCCACCGCAAATGCTTTGGCCACCGAATGACGATTTAAATGCCAGAGTGCGGGATTATGCAACAGCTTACCAAAACATTTTAAACACTTGTGTTCCCGAATTTTTTTATGATCCGGCATGAGTTTTTTAAGTAGCTTTCTTGGCATGTTTTTAGTTTAGTCCATTCGCGGAAAAACAGGTTCAGGTTTACAGCATTGGTGCCCTGCTTTTAAGAGCCCCCAGCCACCAAGATCATGAAACATCAATTCAGCAGCATGCACATTTGCCGACATGATTTGTGCAAGCATGGCTTCTACTTTTACCGGCATAAATGGCGCCAGTTGCAATGCAACCAGACGTAGTGTTTCCACCAAATGATAAAGCACTGTGTTCAGACGTGCTGTATCTCCTGTTTTCGCCAACGCCCATGGTGCATTATCTTCTACATAGCGATTTCCATGACGCACAACCAAAGAGATTCTCTCCAGCGCCAGATGAAATGCCTGACGATTCAACAATGCATCAACATCCCGCTGCATGCCTTCAACATCGGCAATCAAGGCTCGATCACAAGTCTCTTCTTCACCTGCTTCACCCAGCACGCCGCCATTGTATTTATTCAACATCGCCAGACTTCGGTTTAGCAGATTGCCAATATCATTGGCAAGCTCGCTGTTGTAACGAAGTTTCAGCGCATCAAAAGAAAAATCACCGTCTTGTCCGAATGGCACTTCTCGCAGCAAAAAGTAGCGAATCACATCTGCATCATAATCAGTCAAAAGATCTGCCGGGCGCAATGCATTGCCCAGTGATTTACTCATCTTCTCGCCTTCAACCGTCCACCAACCATGGGCAAAAATACGCTTGGGCAAGGGGAGATCAGCAGCCATCAACATCGCAGGCCAGTAGATGGCATGAAAACGCAAAATATCTTTACCAATCAAATGTACGTCAGCAGGCCAATGTTTGGGGATTTCCTGATCCGGGAAACCCAGCGCACTCAAATAGTTGGTCAGTGCATCAATCCAGACATAAATGACATGCTTTTCATCACCCGGTACAGGCACACCCCATGAGAATGTCGTTCGGGATACAGACAGATCGTGCAGACCTGATTCAATGAATCGAAGCACCTCATTTTTACGCGATTCAGGGGCAATAAAATCCGGATTGGCTTTGATATATTCAATCAGACGATCCTGAAACCCGCTCAGGCGGAAAAAGTAGGACTCCTCCTGCACCTTTTCCACTGCACGTTTGCAATCAGGGCATGTTTTGGATTCCCAGCATTCAGCCTCTTTAAGCTGTGTCTCTTTCCAATAGGTTTCACATGGCACACAATACCAGTCTTCATAAAAACCTTTGTAAATCGCACCCGCATTTTCGAGCCTGCGCCACATCGCCTGCGCAGCTTTTTTATGGCGTTCGGAACTGGTGCGGATAAAGTCATCGTTACTGATTTCAAGCTGTGGCCAGAGGCTTTCATAACGCGCCACAACCGTATCGGCTAGTTCAATTGGCTCAATGCCACGTGTTTCGGCAGCCTGTTGAACCTTCTGCCCATGCTCATCCACGCCCGTAAGGAAAAAGGTATCAAAACTCGACATGCGCTTATGTCTCGCCAATACATCCGCAGCGATGGTGGTGTAAATGTGGCCTAGATGCGGCTCATCATTTACATAATAGATCGGCGTCGTTACATAGTATGGCTGCATGGATAAGGTAACCTGTTTGTCAATTTCGCCCAACTATAACGAGCCGGACGGTGAAAAACAGTCCCCAGATCATGATTTTTCACCTTTTCCGAAGATTTTTCTATCCCGTACACGTAATGATTAAAATAATCATTGGTCATATTTAAAAAAGATTCTCAACAACTTACAAAAATGTCTGTTTCCCAGCCGAAAGAAGGCAAACGTTACGAGTTATTTCCAGACCGTTGGTTTTTCATCGAGTTTTTTATATGTCACGATTTCTGCTCTCGAATAGCCGCCAAACAAAAGCTTTTGTGCTTTGAGTTTGACCTGCATGGTATAACCTTTTTTATACATTGTAAGCGGATCTTCAGGCCAAAGTTTCGCGTGGTCAGCCGTTGAAACATACCAGAGACTGTTATTCTTAAGCCGAAGTTTTTGATTTTGCATTAGAAGCTCTTCAAAAACCTGACGATTTGTTCCAATCGTCTCATTGAGTTGATAAAGTATTTTTCCTTCAAAAAACTCAATCTCACTGGAAGCAGGCACACGATAAATTACAAAACAGCCAACAAAATAAATTCCAATGACTACAATTGCCCTGCCCGCAACCCATCTGGAAATTTTCGTAGACACTTTCATATGAAATCACTCCACTTTAATATGAATTGTCTCACACATTTCCGCACCGTAGGAACTATGCATACCATTGGCAAATTGCAGACTCAGGGTGTGTTCACCCGGCGTAAGGTTCAAGGTTGTTTCCGTTTGCCCTTTGCCAAAATGTTTATGTGTTGCATCTTTGGGAACCGTCTCGTCTTTCGCAATGCAATCGCCATCTATGATCAGATGATGGTGACCCGTATCTTCCACCACTTCACCTGCTTTGCGCACATCCATTCCGCAAACGCCCATACTGATTTTCAGAGGGCTTGAAACTGTATCACCATCGCTTATACCCTTGAAATAAACCGCATCACCCAAACATCCACTGAGTAGAAGTGCTGTAAATCCTGCCGCTATCACCTGTTTCATCATCACATCACCCTCCAAATCTTATCATCATTGGCAGCAGCTTAGCATAAACCCACGATACCATATCAACCCTGTCTGTTTTACGCCCATGCACTCGAAATAAAATCAATCGGCCAACTCTGCATTATGATAAACTTTCTGCACATCATCACAATCATTCAAGGCATCCAGAAACTTCTCAAACACCTCCACATTATCGCCACTCACAGCAGTCAGGGTTTGCGGCTCATAAGAGATATCGTCAACCTCAAACTCGATTCCCGGCATTGCTTCAGTCAATGCAGTCTTGACCTTAAAATACTCAGTATTGGGAGCAAGTACCGTGATTATGCCCTCTTCACATTCAATATCGCTAACGTCGACATCTGCCTCCATTAACATTTCCAGCACTGCATCTTCGTTATCACCCTTGAACACAAAAACAGCCTGATGATCAAACATATGGGCGACGGCACCTGGCCCGCCAAGCTTTGCATCATTTTTAGTAAAACAGAGCCGCACATCATTAAATGTACGGGTTGAATTATCAGTCAGACAATCAATGATGACCATGCAACCACCAGGACCAAAACCTTCATAACGTGCAGAGGCATAATCTTCACCACCCGTGCCTTTAGCCTTCTCGATGGCCTTCTCGATGACATGTGCCGGAACCTGATCTTTCTTTGCGTTGTCCACCAGACGGCGAAGAGAGAGGTTACCGTCAGGATCAACACCACCGCTCTTGGCAACCACATAGATCTCTCTGCCATATTTAGAGTAAACCTTGCTTTTAGCGCCAGCGGTTTTTGCCATTGATTCTTTTTTATTTTGGTAAGCTCTGCCCATTTTTATTCACTCTCACTCTGATATTCGTTATTCATATGATCGACACATGCACCAATATGTTGGATTAGTATGCGCAATGTTAATCTGGAATGCATCGCGACGGTAGCGAAGAAATTCATCTGTTAGAATTTTCACCCTTACAATGTTTTTCCAGCCACTCTCCATTTGGCAAATACATTGTCCTTGTCTACGCTACTGCCCTAACAGACACAAAAGGGAAGGTAGTATTAAAAAAATGAAAACATTCATCTGGGCTCTGTTTGCAGCCCTTCTAACCACAACAATACCCGTTGTACAGGCAGCCCCGGCAGCAACGCCAACGTGTCAGAATGGCACGGCCACGGTCAGTGCCGGCAGCACAGCCGATGCTACAGCCAAAGCCTTTTGCCAGAGCAAAGGCAATGACTGGTACGCCTACACAGCAACCACAGCCACATCGCTGGATGTCACCTGTTGCGATGTACTACCCACCTCAGGCACCACCGTTCCCGCCGATGTTGTTCGCCTGATTGATGCGGCTCAAGCCAATGCAGCCCTCAATGATCAACTACGTGCTGCAAAAACAGATGCCCAGCTTGAAGTTATCGCCAAAAGCCATGGCTATAACGTCTCTGCACAGGATATTGCCGCGGCGATGCAAAGTAAGGTTTACACCCATAACTCACAGGCCGTCACAAGATCTTTTCAGACACTGTCGGCAGCAGGCGCATGCGGTAGCCTGCTTCAACCACCATGCAGTGTCTGCACACAATCTATCACCTTCTATGTACCTTTTGGCTGGTGCTGCATCCCGGTCAAAACAGAATGCACACAATATCAATCACAGTGTCACAGCGGCTATTACGGTAATCGTGAAGGTGTCTGCTGGCCGAGCAGTTGGACAAGCACAAAAATCGGACAGTGGGCGATCAACTTCGACAAACGTTGGAAACTGCCCATGGACTGGACCAAATTAAACTGGGTCACTGAGCTCAAATCAGGCATGAATACAACACCCTCCGATGGGCTCTACATCTTTGTTTACCGAACAAGTGACAACAAACTGCTGATCCGTCGCAGTGACAGGCCCGATGACAAAGGCATCTATGCCGATGGCAACAAGACTTACAGTTATCCGGGTAACCCGGCAGGCAATGGCGAAAGCCCGCATATGTTTGTACGCCATACCCAGCTTAATGGTGGCTGGACAAATGTCTGGTCAGCCGGACAACTTGAAGTTTATCATGGTAAAATCATTTGGGTGAGTAATGCATCGGGTCACTATGCGCCACCGCTCAGCAGCCTGAATTATGTCACCGATACACTTCAGACATGGGGGTTGGCCACACCCGGCTCTGTGAAGCATTTTCCACACGAGTGGCACAAAAGCTGGGTCAATATCCCCAACAGCGGTTCAGTGATTGATGTCGCCATCATGAAAAATGGAACAATCATTGGCGTTGGCACAGATAAAAACCTCTACACGCGTGCAACATTGGGCAGCAACTGGGTTCAAGCACACATAAATGGTCAGGTCACCAGTGTCGCTATTATGAAAGATGGAACGATTCTGGGTGTCGGTACAGATAAGAACCTCTACACGCGTGCAACATTAAGCAGCAACTGGGTTCCCGCACACAAAAATGGTCAAGTCACCAGTATCGCCGTCATGCAAAATGGAACGATCCTTGGCGTCGGTACAGACAAAAACCTTTATACGCGTGCAACATTGGGCAGCAACTGGGTTCAAGCACACATAAATGGTCAGGTCACCAATGTCGCTATTATGAAAGATGGAACGATCTTGGGTGTCGGCACAGACAAAAACCTTTATACCCGTGCAACATTAAGCAGTAACTGGATTGGCGCACCCAAAGATGGTCAGGTCACCGCTATTACCGTCATGAAGGATGATACAATCCTGGGTATCGGCACAGGGCAAACCCTTTGGATTCGTCAAAAACTACAATAAGCCATTGAATAAGGCTGATGCCGTTCTTAAAAAAGGCGGCTTGGAGGTAATCTTTCGAGCCGCCTTTTTTTCTTTAAACTAACAACTCATGCCCAAATTAATTCAGAAGCGCTATTCTTGCCACCTATGTTGATCTCTTTAAACAAAAAACACCTATGATCCAATCTGATCGAAATTTTGATGATCTCACCACACGTTTTGCTCGAAACATCTATGGCAGTGCCAAAGGTGAAATACGTTTGGCGATTGTTTGGGAACATCTGTTGCAAAGCATCCCTGCACTGTCTGAAGGTAAACCCCTACGCATCCTCGATGCAGGTTGTGGGCTTGGACAAATGGGAGTTCGCCTTGCCAAGCTGGGCCATGAGCTGGTGCTCTCCGATCTATCCGAAAAAATGCTTGAAGAGACGGGTCTGCTGTTTGAAAAAGAACTGCCGGAAGCAAAAGTTGAGTTGCTTCATCAACCTGTTCAGGCGCTTCATGTCCAAAACCTTGGTCAGTTTGATCTGATCCTGTTTCATGCCGTACTTGAATGGCTGGCAGAGCCAGAAAAAACACTCAATCATCTAACCCATCTGGTCAAACCCGGCGGTAAGCTCTCATTGATGTTTTACAATCGGGATGCGCTGGTATTCCGCAATCTGATTCGTGGCAACTGGCGTAAAGCAGAAAGTGACAATCTACAAGGCGATGAAGGCGGGCTCACCCCGTATCACCCGTTATGCCTTGAAGAAGTACAAAGCTGGTTGGAAACATGGCAATTTGAAATACTCAGCCGTGCAGGTGTGCGTGTTGTTTATGATTACATGGAACGCCGTATCCGGGATCAACGCCCTATCGAAGAAATCGTGCGCATCGAGATGAAATATGCACAACATGAGCCTTATCTTCATCTCGGTCGCTACCTGCATCTGGTTGCGCAAAAACCAACGCATGAGTTAAGGGTTTTAAAACACAATTGATGGTTTAAGATGAAACAGTCACTTCGTCACTATTTTAGTATTATTTCTCATTTTTCTTTAATGTTTTAATTGTAGGAATTAATCGCATTGTTTACACATTTGTTGCTCCAATTCCAGCAAATTCCAGGGACACAATGAACTAGCCCTATTTTCACGGACAATTAAATTAGGGGGCAGCTAAGGAGCTGTCAAATGAGCAATCGCAAGGTTTATACGAAGGAATTCAAAGAGAATGCTGTTCTCCTGCTAGAGAAGGGTGATATGCAAGTTACCGAACTTGCCAGACATTTAAGGGTTCGGCGCAATCAGTTATACAAATGGAAGGAACAAGTTTCTCAGAAAGGCTCTACTGCTTTTCCCGGTCACGGGGGACGCCCTAAAGCTGATGAATGCAGTGAAATTCAGCGTTTAAAACGTGAGCTAAAACGGGTAACAGAAGAGCGCGATATACTAAAAAAGGCCGAAACATACTTTGCCAACCAGCTCAAGTAAGGTATGAGTTTATAAAGGGCAATGCTGGAAAGCATAGCGTGAGAAGTTTTTGTCATTTCATGAACGTGAGTAGCAGTGGTTATTATGCATGCTCATCACGACCAGAAAGTAAGCGTACATCTGAAAATAAAATATTACTGGCACATATTCGCCGTATTCATGCTGAATCGCATGAGGCTTATGGTTATCTCAAAACGTGGCATGCATTAAAGCAGGAAGGTATTTCCTGTGGCCTACATCGTGTAGCTCGTTTACGTAAAGAGAATGGGATTGAAGCAAAAAGGAAACGTCGCTTTCGCGCCTCATACAGGACCAGACATAATTACCCTGCTGCTCCGGATATGCTTAAACAGGCTTTTTATTTTCCAGCTAAAGACAAAGCCTGAGTCGGAGACACAACTCTTATACCAACCCGTTCCGGACGATTATATTTAGCGGTTATGCTTGATCTTTATTCACGCCGTATCGTTGGATGGGCTATGGGATCGAGAGACGACCAGGAATTGGTGAGCAAAGCCTTAACGATGGCTATTCAACACAGAAAGCCCAAGTCAGGGCTTATTCATCATTCTGATCAAGGAGCAACTTATACATCCGCTTCTTATCGTAAAATAATAAAAAATCATGGTCTTGTTAGCAGTATGAGTCGTAAAGGAAAGTGTCATGATAATGCTGTTGTCGAAAGCTTCTTCTCTAATTTGAAAAATGAGCTTATTTATAACCAAAGTTTCAAAAATAGAGCCGAAGCAACGCTGGAGATTTTTAAGTACATCGAAATATTTTATAACAGAAAAAGAATTCATGCTTATCTAGGATACCAATCGCCTGTAAGCTTTGAATCACATTAACATGTCCCTTAATTTAATGTCCTTAAAAATGGGGCTAACTCACAATACATAATTCAAACTCATCTACTTTCAAATCTCTGCTTTATCCTTCCATAGACAGCAATTAAGTATTATGTCCCCGAAACTCCGAAACTCGAAATATAATATTGGGTCCACTTGAACGCCCTTGTTAGGCGGCGCGCAATTCTCTCGGTTGGACCTCAATCTCTGATCTGGGACACCTACCACTCAGGTCTCTCAGTATATCCCTGAAATCAACCGATAACGCACACGTTGTGCATAGTCTCGATAGCCCAGTAATTCTTCCTGTAAAGTCTGGTCTTCAAGTGCTGTTCTAATTACCGTAATGATTGTTGCCACCGCCGCAGGTATCAGTGTCCATACCGAGCCCAGCGCAAGAACAATAGCGAACAGTGGAAGAATATTTCCAGCATAACCCGGATGCCGAACAAACCGGTACGGGCCGGTATCACACACCACATGCCCTCGTTCCGTCTGAATACGTACCACGCTGGAGAAAAAACGGTTCTCTACCAATGCCCATGCAGCGAAGGCGTAACCGAACGCGATCAATATAAAGCCAATCACGCTGAGCCATAGCGGAAATTCGGGGGACCAGTTATAGCGGTGGTCCAGCCCTGCTACAATGACCATAGGAAACCCGATACTCACCGCCATCAGTGGAGCAAGCACTTTATCCCAGGCCTTTGCGTTTTGGATATTTTCAATATTTTGTCGTTCGGCCGTCAATCCGGGGTGTCGCTGTTCCGCCCACATGCGCCCACCAATACCAGCGGCCAGGAACAGCATGGAATATAGCCACGCCTGCCACCAGCCGAGGTCCCCACCGCATATTAATAAAAGCAGCGGGATAAGGAGGTACACCACAACTAATCGGATCCACTGGCGAGGGGATACTGTTTGAGCTGCCTTTTCACTAACCGTCTTCACTGACATTTTATTCCCCAAAATAAAACGGATTTGAGTGTGTGCCTAACGCTTAAATTAAGCGGCACCGCGAAGCGGTGTCGGCTTGAATGAACTGTTATGCACTATCGTTAGGTTTGTGCTGCCTCTTGCTTTTTAGCTAGCTCTGGGTTCATAAAGTCCCAAGGTGCAGCACTACCTACATGGAAATCTAACTTTGGAACATAATTCGATGAGTCATTTAAAGTTCCAGCCTTTATACCCAGCATTCCTGGCATATTGCTGAACCGAGCGAACAATTGAGAACCACAATTCGGACAGAAACCTCTTTTGTGCATATTTCCGCTGTCTGCCTGAGACTAGAAATATTTTACTTCACTCATAAGAAACTCCTATTTGATAATGGGTGCACTTGCGACTTGAATTCACCATATCAATCTAACGATTGAAGTGAGTGGCGCGCAACTTTTGCGCGTCCGGCCCGCATGAAAGGCGGGCGTACTCGACTAACTTGTTAGGCATCACGATCACCTATGCCCCCGAATAAAAGTAACTTGACCAGTTTTTTTATCAATTTGAAGGTCTCCACCGCCGCCTCGCACGTTGCTACTTTTGGGGCCATAGTAGACAACCCAATATGTGGGGGCTTCCTTAACGAGATACTCCAGTTCCCAAGGAGGTGGGCTGGGCTGCAAATTTCTGTGCTAAGCAGGTTGCATGTTCAGCAGTCGCCACGAGAGGTACAGCACATTCACCAGCGAACGACACTGTGTTGTGAGCCAACAATATAGACAAGGTGGCTGGTATTGTTAATCGCTTCATTCTGGATGCCTAACTTGGTAATACATGTACTCGGTTTTACCACGTATTACGCTCCTATATACGCCCTTAATTTCCATGACCTTGCATATTAAGGTGCCCAAACACGGAATTGGAAATACAATGTCTCGATTCGAATCGCAGGTCAACACTCAATCGAAATGTCGATCCAGGGCTTTGAGATGGTGGCGTTTCACGAACTCGAACACCCAACAAAGAAAGGAGGTTCACACCTCCCTTTCAATCATTCGATGATGTTTATCCACCAAACCATTTTTGAAAGAAACCTCTGGAATCTTTTGGATCAGCCGGAGTCTGTTTCCCACCTTGTCCGCTGCTATCCTGCATATCATTGCGATCTGGCGCTCTATCAGCACGCTTTGAGTTTTGATCCCGCTGCTCTACACCTCTGTCACTGGCGTGATCATGGTAATCTTTCATTTTATCTTTTTTATATTTTTCTTTTTTATCTTTGTCCCAGTCATCATCGTGCTTTTTATGCCTGTCTTTATGATCGTCATCTTCCTCATCATCATCGTCATCGTGTTTCTTGTGGTCACGATCACTCTCATGTTTTTTTGATTTGTTATACTTCTTTTCATATTTATCTGAATCGGCCATTGCAGCAGGTGCCAGACCTGAGACCATCAAAAATAGAAATGTCATGAGTGTTGCAAACAGTTTCATATATCACGCTCCTGTATTAGAAATAGACAGAGAATTTAACGCCCTTTCAGGCAAACCAGTGTAACATTTCTCACCATCAAACAAATATCATCACTCAGTTCAGACGTTTTACACTCACACGCCCTTCACTGCTCACATCTACTTGATAGCGATTCCCGTTCGGACACGTTGCACGGATGGTTCGATTACCCGCCCCATCAGCCTGATCTTCAATCTGAGAAACTGCCGTGCCACCACAGGGATGCCCACGCAACATAATCGTTGTTGCAATATCTTCTGCTGAAGTGACTGCCAGAACCTGGGTCGGCAAAAAAAACAATGCCATGCTTACCCATAAAATTTTCATGATTGTACCTCCACAAAACTTTTCCAGATCGAATCACGAGCAAGATGTATATCTTTGGAAAGATCAGGATCCCGCTCCAAAAGTGTCATAATTTTTAACAACAACCCGTCAAAACGCCCTTTTAACATCTCCGCATTCGCCTCAAATGCCTTTTTCTTTCGATATGATTCAACGGTATCCCTAAAATCAAACACATCGGAACGAATCGCAAGTTTGGTTAAAAAACCAATCGCCTTGGTTTCTTTTAGCCGCCCTACCAATTGTTCAAGACTGATTTCAGGTGTTTGAACTGACTTCTTTTGCACTGTTTTGGCAGCCTTCTTAGGTATTGTTTTCACAACAGCGACAGGTTCTGCTTCAACCTTCTTTTTAGTGCTGGATTCAATCTTATTTGCATCCGTTTTATTTGCCTTAATATTGCCTGTTTCAGACACATGTTCGATATTGGCCTCAGGCTCAACCTGTTTAACACAACCAGCCTGAACCGTTGGAATTATTGGAGATGAGAGAAACAATCCCAAAACCATCAAGAAGGCGCACAATAAAAACTTCATACCCTCATTGTAGGCGAAAGAAGCTTTTTGGAAAGGTGGAGAATTCACACGCTGCTTATTCAACAGGGGCCGTCAAAGCACCTTTGCAGCATGTTTGGGTGACATGCGTACCGTGACCGTTAATTGCTCACCTTTCACCTTCTGCTCCAACACCCTTCCATGTGCATGACAATAGGCCAATGTTTTTCCATCAGAGGCTGGTAATTGCAATGTGAATTCCTGCATATCCTGCTCATACCATTTTGATAACAACTGAAGCAGCTCATCCAACCCCGCACCGGTCAATGCCGATGTTGCAACCCGGCTGCCTGCGATCTCTTCCTGAATGGATGAACGAACCTCAGGCATCACATCAATCTTATTCAAAGCTTCAATCATCGGGGGGGCGCTGTCACCATCAAGTCCAAGCTCAATCAGTGTTGCCTCAACCACCGCCTTTTGATTTGCACTTTCAGGATCCGATGCATCCCGAACATGTAAAATCAGATCCGCGCGGGTTACCTCTTCCAGTGTTGATCGAAAGGCATCCACAAGTTCATGCGGAAGATCCTGAACAAAACCCACCGTATCTGAGAGCATGATTTTATTTCCACCCGGCAATTCCAACATGCGCAGGGTTGGGTCCAGCGTGGCAAACAACTGATCTGCAGCATAAACATCCGCCTTGGTCAGGCGATTAAAAAGTGTGGATTTACCTGCATTGGTATAACCCACCAGTGCAACCGTCGGGATTTCACTTTGCTCACGACCTGAACGTTGTGTTGCACGCATGCGCCGGACATGCAACAGATCCTTCTCAACCGATTTGATACGATCCCGAATCATGCGGCGATCCAGCTCAATCTGGCGTTCGCCCGGCCCGCCCATAAAACCAAAACCACCACGTTGTCGTTCCAGATGTGTCCAGGAACGAACAAGGCGACTGATCTGATAATTCAGACTTGCCAGTTCCACTTGCAACACACCCTCATTGGTGCGGGCACGGGCAGCAAAAATCTCCAGGATAAGCCCTGTACGATCCACAACTTTGCTGTTCCATGCTTTTTCAAGGTTGCGCTGCTGCACAGGTGTTAACTGATGATCCACAAAAGCCACATCCGCTTCATGAATTTGGATCTGTTCGGCAATCAACTCAACCTGCCCGGAACCAAACAATGTAGCCGCCGTCATGCGACGGATCGGAGCCGGAAGTGATTCACGCAAATCACAATCGCTGGAAAGCACCAGTCGATCAAACTCCTCCTGCCGGGAGCGTGAAGCATAAGCACTTCTACTGTCTATTTGAGGATGAATAGAAACAACCCGATCTTTTACCCGTTCTGTCGAAATTAACTCAGCCAACTTATTTCCCTAGCAAAAAATACGCTTTTGCTTTTTTACAAATTTTAACGTTCAATTCACCGCTCTCTTCCGCAGCAGGATGAATAATAAATCGATTCATTGATTCAATATTCTGGAAATGGCTTCAAAACATGCCTCAGCATCGCCAAACATTGCATCCGGTGTCTGGTGACGGAACCAGGTCTGCTGCCGTTTTGCATAACGTCTTGTGGCTGTAATGCCATCCCGCACCGCATCTTCGAGCGATAACTCTCCATGTAAATGCTGAAGCAACTGCCGATAACCCACCGCGCGAACCGCTGGATGCATCTCGCCCAACGATTGATCATTCAACCAGCGTGTTTCATCCAACCAGCCAGCATCCATCATGGCATGAAATCGTCTGGCAATGCGTTCACGCAAAAGCTCACGTTGCATCTCCAGCACCACCACCGGACAATCAATTTTTCGTTCGTCAGGGCCTGTTTGTTTATCTCCACCCTGTTGCCAATAGGTGAGTGTTTTTCCACTGCTTTGATAAACACCCAACGCACGCATAATTCGTTGTGTATCGCCCTCATTAAGTTTGTCAGCACTCTCCGAATCAACCGCTTTCAATAGGGCATGAAGGTGTGCTGCACCATGTTTTTTCTGTAATTGTTGGAGATTTTCACGAATTTCCGGTTTTTCAGCCGGAATATCCGCAAAACCTTCAATAAGTGCCCGCAGATACATGCCTGTACCGCCAACAATAAGCGGCACCTTACCTCGATCATTTTCAGCCTTAATAACCGCCGCGACTTCATCCGCCCAACGTGCTGCCGAATACGTTTCAGAAAGATCGGCACAATCAATCATCTCATGATGAACCTGCTGTCGCTCTTCGGCCGATGGTTTTGCCGTACCGATATCCAATCCACGGTAGAGTTGCATGGAATCACACGAAATAATGTGAATATCAAACGCCTGCGCAATTTTCATCGCCAGCGCAGATTTCCCCGTTCCTGTCGCCCCCATCAAAGCGACTGCTTTTAAAGCTTGTTTCATCGCAAACTCGCCATTTCAATGTTGCCAAAACAAGGATAAGCAAACGGATAAATTGAGGGCATCCGAAGGGCAAAGATAGACGGGGCGGCCTTTTTCACTTCTTTCATCGTTACACAGGAAAGAAGAAACATACTTTTCAACGAAGCATTACTCCTTTCTACCAAACAACCGATCCAGATCATTAAGCGATAACCGCACATAAGTGGGCCTGCCATGATTACACTGTGCAATATTCGGTGTTCGCTCCATCTCACGAAGCAACGCCTCCTGACCTTCGATTGCCAGTACACGCCCAGCCTTAATCGAACCTTTGCAAGCACGATTGCCAAGCCAGCGCTCCAACACCCTACTCCGACCTTCAGCTTCAAAACCAATCAGCATACATGCATCCACCAGTTCGGCGACCAATCCAACCGGTGACTCCCCGGATAAAAGCGCAGGCACAGAGCGAATAGAAAAACATTCTTCAGCGGTCTGATCAAGATCCACAGCAAAGGCCTTTAACGCTTCAGTATGGTCACTCAGCCATGCAGCAATCGATAATCCCGGACTCCATTTCTCAGGTGTAAGCATGATCTGTTCTGCAAGTTGCCCACGATCAAGCTGAGACTTCATTTTTTCATAAGTAATGCGTTCATGCGCCGCATGTTGGTCGATCAAAACAACGCCATCTTCGCTCTGAGACAGAATGTAACAACTATGAATCTGCGCCAGTGGTGTTCCAAGGTTCAGTGCTTTCTGAATTTCATAACCAGCTTCCGGTTCATGCGCTGACTCTCGCATGGGCGCACCAAAAAGCAGATGTTGAAGATCGGCAGTATTCGATGACCGGCCCCCAGAGGCAAACTTCGGTCGCCCTCCGGCACTAAATCCCGCACCACTGCCTGATTGATACGAAAAAGAACCTGATGCAGCGTTTGAAAAGGCAGGAGATGTTTTTTGCATCGCTTGCAAAGCCTGATCAGTGGGCATTGAAGAAACCGTCTGCCCCATGCGTTCAACACCCGTCCGTACACAAGCAACAATGGCTGCACGCACTGCCTGAGGTGATTTAAAACGCACTTCCCGCTTGGCCGGATGCACGTTCACATCCACATTCACAGGGTCCATCTCAAGGCGAATCACTGCAACCGGATAACGATCATGAAACATCACATCCCGATAACCGGCCCTTAGCGCGGCAATCAATTGTTTATCGCGAATCACACGGCCATTCACCAAAAAAAGCATGCGTGATGTATCACGATGGTGATAGGTCGGCAGGCCCAGATGTGCTGAAACCTGAATGCCTTCGTGTTCAATACGCTGTTCGATGCTGTTGCCAGCAAACTCGCTTCCCATCACTGCAATCACACGATCACGTTCATTTTGTCCCTCTGTAAACGACAATCGTTTGCGGCCATCAAGTTCAAGGTTCAAAGCAACCGCAGGGTTACCAATCGCCAGCCCCCGCATCACCTCAATGATAGCTGCCTCTTCGGTTTTATCCGTGCGCATGAAATTAAGTCGCGCAGGTGTATTCAAAAAAAGATCCAGCACCTCGATCCGGGTTCCTTTACGTGGCGCTGCCGGACGAATCTCTAGCTCGCCCAAGTCCATACGCAATTCAATCCCTTCATGGCTTCCCTGAAGCGATGTCTGCATACGGAATCTGGATACCGAAGCAATCGAAGGCAGTGCTTCACCACGGAATCCATGGCTGGCAATATGATGAAGGTCTTCCGTCGTGGATATTTTACTGGTGGCGTGGCGTTTCAAGGCAAGCTCTGCATCGGCAGCAGACATGCCGTAGCCGTTATCTTCGACCTCAATACGCTTTTTACCTGCTTCTACAATACGCACTGTGACCTGTTTTGCACCGGCATCAAGGCTGTTTTCCAGCAGCTCTTTGACCACGGATGCAGGGCGTTCAACCACCTCACCTGCAGCAATCTGATTGGCGATATGTGCGGGGAGAATATGGATGAGCTGATCAGACATGCACAAAACCTCTTCGCAGATCATTCAAAGTCAATCTGTTTGATGTTCACAGGCAATTCCAAACGCACCCTTATTCAATAAGCATGCTCTTTTGCCTGTGTAATATAAATGGCTCTAAGAAGATCGATTTTTTTGCGTTAAAAAAAGTAAAACATTCAACAATACACATGATAAAATGGCTATTTTTGCCACTTTTTAGATATAAAAATTTACACAATCTTATCTTTTAAGTATTTTTTAATCATTTTTAACAAAATAATCATATATCACTCAAGTTCCATTCAACGCATGATAGAAGAGAATCCACATTGTTCAAATCCTGACGGCTGCACTCAGCCACACACATCTACCTATTTTTTTCCTCCGTGTTTTGCCTGATTGGGATGCAACGTGCAGTCTTGTGCATCTTTTCACTACAAGTTGTCCGGGAGAGATTATGAACGACATTGATGCCATCAAGCATCTGGAACAATCAGACCAATACCGGGTGATCCAGCGCCTGAATGCACCCGAGCGTTATCGAGACGGCTCCCCCGCCACACCTCGCATCGGACTGGTGCTTGATACCGAAGCAACTGGCCTCGATACAACAAAAGATAGCATTATCGAGCTGGGTTTTGTTGCTTTTGAATATGATGCTGGCACAGGTTTGATTTACCGCATTCTGCATACCTATGATGGTTTTGAAGATCCCGGCAAGCCATTGGAAGAAATTATCAAGCAGATCACAGGCATCACCGATGATATGCTGACCGGACAACGACTGGACGATGATGAAATTAACCTGTGGTTGGAAAAAGCAGACCTGATCGTAGCACACAATGCAGCATTTGACCGCCAAATGCTGGAACGGCGACTGCCAAAAGCCCTCGATACAAATTGGGCCTGCACCTTTAACAATATCAATTGGTCAGATGAAAATGTTTCCAGCCACAAGCTGGACTACCTCGCCTACAGGCTTGGTTTCTATTTTGACGGGCATCGTGCTGTGAATGATGCACAGGCAACCCTGCATCTACTTACCCGCGCCTTGCCGGAATCCAATAAACTGGCGATGGGTGTATTGCTGGCCCATGCCCGCGAAAAAAGCTTTCGCCTGTTTGCTGTGCATGCACCCTTTGAGAAAAAGGATGCCCTCAGAGCCCATGGCTATTTCTGGCTGCCTGAATTTCGTTATGCAGACCGTTTTGGCAAACCTAAAAAAGGTGTATGGAGTAAGATGATCACAGAAACCGAAAGCGAGGCCGAACAAGCTTGGCTGGTTGAACATGTGTACAACAACAAAACAGGCCTGTTTAAAATAAAAGAAATCGCACCCAAAGACCGTTATTCACTGCGCGAATTCAGTTCTGAATAATCAACTGATATGTATGTCTAATGGACCGAACCAAGCTAATATCTCGGCATGGCCATTTTAGCCTCGCTCCTTCATTAAACTTTCCATTTCACTCTCAAAAACAGCCTTCTAAGCTCTAAATCAACCCCTGCTTCGACTATAATCCCTTACACTTCAATTATTTACCTTGATTCACCTTGGTCCGACCCTGTTTCCTCTACCCCTCTCTTCTTGGATAACAAACTTGATTTTCGGATAAATACGGATATTATCGGATAATTACTTTAACTGTAGCGGCTATAAACATGAATTTAACTAAGCTTATCATCACCCCGGAACTATTGAAAATCATCTCAGAAATTGATGCGTTCAATGGTGGATGGAAGGTGCAACATAACCTTAACCCTGAATATTTAATCCAACTTCGCCATGTTGCCACCATTGAAAGCATTGGCTCTTCTACCCGTATTGAAGGCTCAAAGCTGACAGACAGTGAAATTGAGTCGTTGTTAGGAAAAGTGGGCAAGCAATCGTTTACTCATAGGGATGAACAAGAAGTTGTGGGTTATGCTGAAGTGATGGAAACGGTGTTTGAAAACTTTGAACATATTTCAATTTCAGAAAACCACATCAAACAATTGCATATCAGTTTGCTTAGGCATTCAAGCAAGGATGAACGGCATCGAGGCGAATATAAAAAACACGCCAACAGTGTTGAAGCATTTGATGAGTCGGGCAAAAACTTAGGGGTCGTTTTCGCAACAACCTCATCTTTTGATACACCAAAACAGATGCAAGACTTGGTATATTGGGCAAGAGAATCATTAGAAGATCAAAGCTATCACCCACTCATTGTCATTGCTGTATTCAACGTGGTGTTTTTAGCTATCCATCCATTTCAAGATGGTAATGGCAGGCTTTCCCGTGCATTAATTTCTCTACTTATGCTTAAAGCGGGTTATGCTTATATTCCATATAGCTCACTTGAAAGTATTATTGAAAAAAACAAAGACACTTATTACTTGGCTTTACAAAGAACACAGAAAACACTCAACTCAGAAACAGATTGGCTGCCTTGGTTAAACTTTTTTCTTCGTTCACTGAAACGGCAAAAAGATCATTTAAAAACAAAAACAGACAGCTTGGAAAAATATAGCCAACTTCCAAAAGAGAGTATTTTGATTATGCAGTACCTCGATACACATGGCAGAATAACTATCTCTGAAGCTTATGGATTCATTACCAATGTATCCAAACCTACTGTAAAAAATAGAGTCGCTGATCTAACAAAAGAAGGGCTTATTGAACGTCACGGTAAAGGCAGAGCTACTTGGTACAGCAAGGCTATTTCTTAGTAAAAATGCGCGAAACAAGACCCGACCCCTCACACACAAGCTTGGTTGATTGAACATGTGTACAACAACAAAACCGGCCTGTTTAAAATAAAAGAAATCGCACCCAAAGACCGTTATTCATTGCGCGAATTCAATTCTGAATGATCAACTGATTAAAACAAACAATGTGTTCTTGGAACCTCTTCAGGACTCCAAGGACATCGCAAGAAGCACCAAACAAGATTTAACCTCAATTACACGACCTAAAAAACATCAGTCAAGATTGATGACATTTTCCGACCCAAACCACTCTTTTGCTTTATTGATGACCTCAGTGCTTGGTTCATGGTAAAAAACTGCCAAACTCTCTTTTGTTCTAGTACAGCACACATAAAATATTTTTTGAGTCCGATGTAAAACACTTACGTTACCTTGCCCTGTAAACAAATTTTCAAAGTTGTAATGATTCCACCTACCATCGTCTAAAATGACAAAAACATTTTTGAACTCTGCACCTTTAGTTTTGTGCTGAGTCGAGAATGGCGTAAAGCCCTCAAGATATTCATATAATTTTTGAAATTGAGAAAAAGGGAGCTCTGCGACTTGTTGATAAACATATCGTTTCCGCTCTTTAAAGAATTGCAACTGATCACCAATTTTTACTATGTTATTGGTATCGGCTTCATCAATAATTTGTTCCACTGATTTGCCACCAACTTGAATAAAGGCTTCAATGATACTTTTTAGTCGAACTTTATCTTCTTGAGATGATATGTTAAAATCAGTATGCTTTATAAATTCATTAAATCTTTTTTCTTGGTACAATCTGATATTATGTTGGATACTAAAAAGGTGTTTTATTAAATCATCCCTATTAGAGCTAACTTTTCCCGGATCCTCCGTGTCATTTTTTTTATCATCAATAAGCTGATCTTTATCTATATAAATTGATGAAATTTCATCATAAGGGTACCTTAGTGCAGCCTGATAATTCGCTGGGTACCTGCTGATATATTCCTTCATACCATTTGTGGGAGATACGGCACTTAAAGCAGAGCCCGATTTGCCATTCTGAAGCTCACTCATAACATCCTCTAGAGTTTTACCTTCAGTGTTAATAACTATAGAATTATTCTTAATATAAGCCTTTAATCTTTTAACATAACCAAGAATTTTATCTCCGTCATAAATTCTCATGAACCCTTCAAAGCCAGCTTTGTTAGCAATGAGGTTATGAGTAAGGTTTAACTCTTTTGTATGTTTAGAATCCGTAAAATCCCAACCTAAATTATTCCTAACCCTGCTTAAATCATCGTCGCTAGAGTATAGGAACAGAACACTTCCATCTTTTACTTTTCCTTTGGGGTTCATGTTTGGTGCAAGTACATCATCCGAGGCGATCTGTGTTAAACCATCATTTCTAAGTAGGTTAGCCAAGTTAATAATGCTTAGAGGGTTGCGTCTGTTCTGCACTTTCTGCACTTCTTGTATTTGCGGATGTGTACTTTCTTTATATGCATCTAGGTTGCCTACACTACCTTCATAAATTGACTGCATGGCATCACCAAAAAAACCAACAACGTTATTCTTCTCAGATTTTTTGAGGTGTAGCAATAGGATTTCAACCACCTTTTTGTCAGTATCTTGGTATTCATCTAAAAATATATAGGGGTAGGTATCTTTGGTTATTGCACACAACTTTTGATACTTTGCATACATCTTGTGAGCAACAATAATTAACTCATCATGAGAAATGATTCCATGTTTTATTCTGACAAATTCTTTGTATTGGATACCATTCTCCAAGTTCTCAAAAAAACTTCGATCCACATCTACAGCATCATCTTTTTTAAATCTTAATTCATCTTCATCATTAATTAATTCAATGATTGTGTCCTGAAGTTCTGCTTGAAAGTGTTTAATATTATGCCAAAGAAATTCATGAATTGTAGATACATGAAGATTGGGGTGGTCGACGCGACTTTCAATTTCTTGTACAGCAGCGTTGGTGTATGTAATACAGGCAATGGTTGCTATTGGTTTTGCATGAATTACTGCTCGTATGACTTCAACTAACGAATAGGTCTTCCCACTTCCCGCGCCACCACTCAGTAAGAAATTTGAGCCTTGATCAATTAGCTCCATTATACTTTGAGCTTCTTCACTCAATTCCAATGCTTCTAATCCTTGCGAAGCCATTCTAGCCCCTCCTTAATGTAATGAGGAACTACCCAATTAGAATACTCTATCCCACCCATAGTTTCACTATTTAATAGAATCTCAATAGCTAGAGAGGGCTTGCTGCCAACAGCTTTTTCAGCAAACTTGAAAGGATCCACTTCTGGTTCATCGTTTACATATTTTTCAAACCATTTCTTAGTTAAAGATGGATATGAATTAGCATCGTTGCCTAAGAGACTTTTGTTAATACTAAAAAAAGCATCCTCAAAGCTTCGGCCATGATAACCGTCTTCCTTCGTTTGAAATGCAAGCAATAGTTGACCACTGATATCTTTTTGCCAAATCCCGGACACTTTTGATAAAATTTTATCATCAATTGATAACCCTATAAAATAATCCAAATCTGAACGCTTCTTACCATGAAAAAATAAAAGGGAATTGTTCGAAGTACTTTTTGCTAGTGGATCATTTGGCTTACAAATTTTTGCTTTCGTCTTAATGTTATTATTATTTAACTTCTTAGGTGTAATATTATCATCTTCGAGCTCTATTTCGTCATAATAGCTGTCAATATCAGTCACAATTAGTGTCTTTACACCAATAAAATCAATAAACTTCTCAAAAGTTTGGGAGTGTGCGCCCACTTCTACAATTGATATGTTTTGGGAGAGTAAAGGAGTTTCATTATTATTTTGTGTTTCTTGATCTATTTTCTTCATCATAGCGGGTAATAACACTCTTTCCGTATCACCCTCAAATAGAATTGCTTTGTCGGCAAAGAAAAGTTCGGCTCTATTTAGTGTGAGATATTGCTTTAAGAATTTAAAGTCCTGTTTATAGCGAGTATCTATATCGAAATCTTCAGATCTATATTCATCCTTTAGCGATTTTAAATTTTTTGATTCTACGCTATTGATAGAGGTACTCTTCTTTAGATATTTGATATCATTAAAATCACACTCTGAAACTATATGTGATGAGTGAGTACTAATCGCAGTTTGTAGCTGAACTTTGATATTATCTTCGCGCATTCGACTTTCTTCTAATAGTGATTTTATATTTTTAATAAATATGTACTGCATTTGCGGATGCGTATGAGCTTCAGGCTCTTCAATAAACAAAAGGTTTATTGCAGCAGGCTTTTCTTTTAGTGAACGCCTAAATTCACTCATTAATACTTCGATTTCAAATATTATACTAATCAAGTTCATATATCCTAAGCCATTATAGTGCTCAGGCAATTCATGATCATCATGTAAATATAAGACCGTTGTATTACCATCCAGCAATTCTCGATGCTGAAGAGCAGAAGCAATTTTTACATCAGTATCATTTTGCTTTAGGCCACCAAATTTAGCCACCTTTGCCAGAAGTGACCCAAATATTGTTCCGTATATATTACTTAAGTCACGGTCAGTATCTCGGAGTTTTTGCTTAAATTCATCTATAGCTTCTTCTTGTTCGTCGCTTTCAGATGTTTTTTTATAGATTCGTGATGTTTGAGTAGATAATGTTTTGTCACTTTCTTGATTGGTAACACTCCGCTTTGCACTTATATATTTGAACACGAGAATATTCTTAAGGTTAATGTTTTCCCTATCTAAATCAGTAAAAATGCGAGCATCTTGAACTGAAACACTTTTCTTCTTTATTGAACTGAAATAGGAAGATTGATGCTCTTGAAGGAATAAATTTATATCGTCGTTATATTTTTCTTTATTGAGCCCGTATGCCAGCTTCATTTCACAAAGGCGTACATAATCAATTTCATATTCAAAGCTTAGAATTATATTATTGTCTTCAGGTTCTAAACTCATAATTAATGGGCTTACTAGAGAAAGGTCATCTTGAGCATCATACTCAACATATACAAATAGGCTTATTCCAAGAGGAGTGTACTCATTTTCAATAGCTAAAGCCTGTTCACCCGTAATTAAATCTATTATTTGTTTTTTAAAATCGACATTAAAATCATTAATTGTAATTTTCTTTTTTTCAGATGAGTTTAGAAATTTATCGAGTGCAGTAAGGATTGAAGTCTTACCTGTGTTATTCTTGCCAATGATTAGTGAAAGGTTACTTTCTAGATCAAGCGAAAAATCTTTTAGCAGTCTGAAATTTTTAATTTCTATTTTTGTTATTTGCACAAGTGTTTCTCCTTTCTGGGCCTTAGCTGATTGAATGCTGGCTTCTATAATTAGGAAGGTTTTGTATCCTGAGGTACGTCAACAGACTTTGGGGACAGGGCTTGCTTCGCGCATTTTCAGTCCCCTATCCAACCTTTCAGCAGAAAGAAGCTGCGTTTTAGCATGCAGATTTTGATTCAAACATTGATTGTAGCGCGCTATGTGTTGCAGATATTCGAACATACTCCCCTCTCCTTTCCCAAAGACATTCATACCATAGACGATAAAACCATGAATGCAATGTGCCTAATGATTGCAAAGGGTGATTATCTTCTCACACTGCTGGAGTTGCGCTTACAGATGACTGAATGAGGGCATCAGCCTGAGCTAGACGTTATTAAGACTCAGCAATCACCTGACAGACCGCAGCAATATCATTTTTTCGATGACTTACGAGTTCACTTCCTGCCCCGTATAGATAGTCCATATTTGCTGTTGTTACATTATCCATTTCTTCATGCCCCTGAGCTAGAGTGAGCTGAAAACGGTAGTAGTTTTTCTCTGCCGCATTTGCACTCACGATCCCATCAGGTCGACTTCCATCGTTGCCTTTCCTTACCGTTCTGTTCAAAACAAGTTCAAGCTGGTAATCAACCGCATCGGCCACACCATCAGACATAACATCAATAATGCTTCCCCCTGATATCCAGCCTAATTTACCACGGTTTTTTGACTGGCTGTAAGGTATCGATGTTGTCAAACTGCCGGTTCCAAGTGAGACAACAAATATATCTTTACCATGATGAGGACTTTTCTCATCTTTGGTGATTTCCAATGCTTCGGCATAACCGCACATGGCTGGATCATTAACAAAAACGCCACCATCCACGTTTGAATTCTGAATGGCTATTTTTTGAATGTTTTCCGCCGGGAAATACGTTGGCGCAGCAGAGGTAGAACGGCCAACCTCGGTCATCAGAAAGTCTTTGGTTGCAGGCTTAAGTTTGGCCGATTCACTCTTAAAAAAAACAGATTTGCTCGCATGGGTATCATAGGAAGATATAATAATCGGCGTCAAAGCATCACTTAACTTTGCTTCTCCCACTCTATCCTGCAATACAGCTTCAACCCCTGAGGCAGGGTATTTAGGCCCACACCAGCCCCCGGCGGTTTTTATCTTCCACCAGATAGAACGACTAAAAATTATCAAGCCATCCAAGCGATAGCTGGCAAGTAATTCAGCCGCACTGAATTTTGCTACCTTTGGGTTATTTGGGTCTGGTAGCGTGCTGCCAAGACTTAAAATTCCGCCTGTAGACGTACCACAAATAAGATCAAACAATTCATGAATAGGTTTGCCAGACACCTTTTCTATTTCCGTCAAAACAGAGGCTGGAATAATACCCCGAATGCCACCACCATCTATGGACAGAACCCTTAATTTATTAGACATCATAAACTCCTTCGCCGCTTTTCCAAATCCATCACTCTACGAATCGCACTCATCAAGCCTCTTCCATCATCACCAGAAAATCAGTGGCTTCGGGGGCTATGCCCGCTTGAAAGAGCAGCGTGCTGACTTGTGCACGATGGTGGGTTTGATGGTTAAACACATGTGCAACAATGCACCGTGATCTTTGGCAATGTCGTCAACAAAAAGAAGCTGTACTTTGGCGTGCAGCTTTTGGTTCATCCATTGATTGTAACGCGCCATGCGTTGTAAATATTCGAGCACCCCACGCCCCTATAAGAAGCAGTATAGCTCAAAAGTCCATATTCGACCAACTGGTTAGCTTAAGATTACAAGCGTGACCTTAAATCAAAGGGGTATTCACGCATTAATACCCCAGATTCAGTAATCGGAGGTTAAGTCTTGTTTGGCGTATTTCCTGTGCAGATCATCAACTAATCTGTTTAGGAACAGGCAAGTTCAAACCCGTGCTGTTCTGCATCAACAGTTGTTTGATCAGCCCGCTGTTTCCGATCAGGCGCATACCCAAACCTCTCAATTCAGGAAGCCCCGGCCAGTTATGGGTAAAGAGCCGATGGAAACCTTCCATCGTAGCCAACAGGCTTAATACATCCGGCAACCGTTGTTTCATATAACGGTTGAGCACATCGAGTTCACCAAAATCTTCTTTGAAACGTTTGGCATCTACAATCTCTTGCGCCAGCACCATCGCATCACGCAGACCAAGATTCACACCAAGGCCTGCCAATGGATGAATGGTATGAGCCGCATCTCCGATCAACGCCATACGATGCCGAACCATGTGTCTGGCAAGACGAGCAACCAGAGGGAATGCGGCTCTTTCTCCGGCTTCTTCGATTCTTCCTAATACAGGGCCAAAGGTAAGATTCAAATCTTCTAAAAACGCCATATCATCAAGCGCCATCAAACGATCAGCCTCTTCATTTTTGGCACTCCAGACAATGGAGCAGAGGCCATCTGACATGGGCAACATGGCAAGCGGGCCAGTAGGCAAAAATCGTTGAAATGCAACACCGTGGTGGTTCATTTGTGGGCGCACTGTAGCCACAATGCCTTGCTGCCCATAATCATGGGAATAACAGCCGACTTCTGCCTGTTCACGCAGCCATGAATGCGCGCCATCAGCACCGATGATCAACGGCGCAGAAAAACCTTGCCCATCATCCAAAGTTACTTCGACATGCTCTGATTTCCATGTCACCGATTCGATAGAGGCAGGGCAACACAACTCCAGCGAATCATGTTGATGAAAAACTTTGAGCAGTCCGGCCTGCAACTTTGAGTTTTCAACCAGATAACCCAACGCCTCTTCGCTTCGCTGCCCACTGCCCAACTCGCTGGCATCAAAACGGATGCCGCCACTTCTCTGATCATCCCATATCTTCATCGAATGCATTGGTCCAACATCCGTAATATGATCCCAAACACCCAAACCCTGAAGCATACGGACATTACCGAGCACAATCGCACTCACACGACAATCACGATCCAGAGACTTACGCACAACCGGCTCTGAACGTTCCACCACAACGACATGCAAGCCGGAATCTTTCAATGCACAGGCAGCCGTCAGCCCTACCATGCCGCCACCCACAATGATCAGATCGACGGGTTCCAGCGAAGTCTGTTTCAGGGTTTTTCTCATCCACGACTCCTGTTCATTCGTTGATTGGGTCGTTTCAACTTATCCATCTGCGCGATGCCAGATGCCTGCCCCAATAATATTGAGCGCAATGAAGGCATTTTTTGCAGGATATCCAGTGCCCCTGCTCTGACCTGTTTTGCAGGTGGAAGTGACAACCCAAACACATGCGCCAATGTATCTGTGAATCCTGCCACGGCCAGAACATCGGCACGGCGTTTTTCAGCATAGGCCTGCATCAAAATCGATGCACCCGGATTACTGTGGGTACGATGACCCTCTGAAAGTGCTTCTGAAAGCACCTCTGCAAGAACTGCCGCATCACGAAAACCAAGATTCATGCCCTGCCCTGCCACAGGATGGATCGTATGGGCAGCATTGCCCACCAGTGCGACACCGGGCTTGGCATAATGTTTGGCAATGCTTAATTCGAGCGGAAAACAGAAACGTTTGCCGATTTCTGAAATCGGGCCAAAGCGGTCTATCACGTCTTTTCCTGCTGCCCGTTCCAATTTTTTAATAAACATCAGATCCGGCATCTGGAGAAGCCGCATCGCTTCAGTCGGTGCAAGCGCCCAAACAATCGAGTAACGGCCATCGGCCATCGGCAGAAACGCCAATGGGCCAGACTCTCGGAAACATTCGTAGGCAATATCCTGATGTTCCTGCTCAAAGCTGGCGGAAAAAACCATCCCGAAACGATTATAATCCCACCCATTTGTGCCAATACCTGCTTTAAGCCTGACCTGACTATGGCTGCCATCAGCACCAATCAGCAAGGAGGTTTTCAGACACATGGTTTTCCCTTCAACGCAAATATTTAGTGTTGTTGTATTGTCTTCTGACCCGAAATGAATCTCTTCAATGGCGGCGGGCACAAAGGATTCAACCAACCCACTCATTTTTTCATGCAAAGGTTTTAAGACATGCCCCATTTCAACCACATAACCCAAGGCGTCCATGTCCGGCCCGGAGTTTGATGCCAACGCCTGCGCTTCTGAAACATCCATCTCAACGTGACCATGATTGCCCGGCTCAGAAACATGAATATGGCGTATCAGGCCCACACCAGCAGCTTTAATACCCTGCCAGACATCCAACGCATCCAGATAACACATCGAGCCATGAGAAAGGGCAATCACACGCTCTGGATCTGAAGAGGCATAATTTGCTTGATGTGCATCCACAATCGCAACCTGATATCCAAACCCACTGAGCTGGATCGCCAAAGCACTGCCAACCACGCCTGCACCGACGATGACAACATCAAAGTTACGATCAATTTCAGACTGTTGTTGCGCCATAAACCCCTGCACTACTTGTAAACTAAAATATGTACACGCATGAAAATATCGATTTCGTTTGATGCTTTCATATAACCCATAGGCAGCCCATCAAAATCCAATCTGTTTACATCAGACTGCGTCAGTAGTGGTGAAACCACGCTTTTGTCGTCTGTCTAATGACCAACGATAAAAGCCTTGATCGATATCAAATAAATACCCGCATTAGTATCATGACATTACATTCAATTGCAAATCACTCAAAAAGAACATCCGAGCTTGACACACATGGTGTCCGGCACAATGATTCCGCGCGCTTTTACCAAGTAATCGTTCTTATGCCGGGGTGGTGGAATTGGTAGACACGTTGGATTCAAAATCCAATGGCTTTGCGGCCGTGCCGGTTCGATTCCGGCCCTCGGTACCATGATTGACAAGGCCTGAATTTGGCCTTTAAACCCACACTGCGATAACGTATTTGCTGATTTCTATTGAGCCCCACCCTGCTGTTGCATAAGCTTCCGGCCTATGTCTCGCACTGAAATTTTCACACAACAACTTAACAACCGCATTCTGCTTCTTGATGGCGCCATGGGCACCATGATTCAGGCCTACAAACTGGAAGAGGCCGACTATCGTGGCAAACGTTTTGCCGACTGGCCCAGCGAACTGAAAGGCAACAATGATTTGCTCAGCCTCACTCAGCCGCAGATCATCCGCGACATCCACACCGCCTATCTGGATGCGGGTGCAGACATTCTTGAAACCAATACGTTTAATGCCAATGCCGCTTCAATGGCTGATTACGGCATGGAAGAATTGGTATATGAGCTCAATGTAGAAGGTGCAAAACTGGCACGTGAAGCATGCGACGCACATGGACGTGCAAGTGCCGCAGGAGGCACGACGCCAGGAGCGGCAGATACTATTTCAACAGACAACAAACCTCGTTTTGTCGCTGGTGTGGTTGGCCCTACCTCTCGCACTGCTTCGATCTCCCCTGATGTGAACGATCCCGGTTTTCGTAATGTGACTTTCAACGAGCTTGTAGAAACCTACAAAGTCGCCACCAAAGGTCTGATTGATGGTGGCTCAGACATCATTTTGATTGAAACCATCTTTGATGTGCTCAATGCCAAAGCTGCTGTTTTTGCCATCAAAGAGACTTTTGAAGAGATGGGTATCACGCTACCCATCATGATTTCAGGCACCATCACAGATGCATCAGGACGCACCTTATCAGGGCAAACTGCCACTGCATTTTACAACTCTCTGGTACATGCAGAACCCATCTCTATAGGATTGAATTGTGCGCTGGGTGCAGGTGAACTGCGCCAATATATTGAAGAGTTATCGAACTCATCTTCATGTTATATCAATGCGCATCCCAATGCCGGACTGCCCAATGCAATGGGTGGTTATGATGAAACACCGGAAGAGATGGCGGCTGAAATTGGTGAGTGGGCGCGTTCCGGCTTCCTCAATATTATTGGCGGTTGCTGTGGCACTGGCCCTGAACATATCAAAGCGATGGCAGCGGTGGTCGAGGGTGTTGCCCCACGTCAAATTCCTGATGTGAAAGTGCAATGCCGTCTTTCCGGGCTTGAGCCACTTCACATTGATGAAACATCTTTGTTTGTGAACGTTGGCGAACGCGCCAATGTAACCGGGTCTGCCAAGTTTAAACGTTTGGTAATGGAAGGTGATTACGATACCGCACTCGATATCTGCCGTGAACAGGTTGAAAACGGTGCCCAAATCATCGATATCAACATGGATGAGGCGATGCTTGATGGTGTGGTTGCCATGCGCACGTTTTTGAACCTCATCGCTTCCGAGCCTGATATCTCCAAAGTACCCGTGATGATCGATTCCTCCAAGTGGGAGATTATCGAAGCAGGCTTGCAATGCATTCAGGGCAAGGGCGTGGTGAACTCCATCTCGCTGAAAGAGGGTGAAGAAGCCTTTATCCACCATGCCAAACTGATTCGCAAATACGGTGCGGCAGCCGTGGTGATGGCCTTTGATGAACAGGGCCAGGCTGATACCTTTGCTCGCAAGACTGAGATTTGTGAACGCTCTTATAAAGTGCTCACCGAAACATGTGGCTTCCCGCCTGAAGATATCATTTTTGACCCGAATATCTTTGCCATTGCCACCGGCATCGAAGAGCACAACAACTATGCCGTTGATTTCATTGAAGCCACCGGCTGGATCAAAAAAAACCTGCCACACGCGATGATCTCCGGCGGTGTCTCGAATGTATCTTTTTCGTTCCGTGGTAATAATCCGGTACGTGAAGCGATTCACTCCGTGTTCCTCTATCACGCCATCAAACAGGGCATGGATATGGGCATCGTCAATGCCGGCCAGTTAGCCGTTTATGATGACCTGCCTGAAACACTAAAAAACGCCGTAGAAGATGTGGTACTCAACCGCCGCGAAGATGGCACAGACCGTCTGCTTGAGATTGCAGAGAACTACCGTGGTGATGGCGTACAAGCAAAAAAAGCCGATGATGAATGGCGCAAACTTCCTGTAGCCAAACGATTGGAGCATGCATTGGTCAAAGGTATTGATGCCTTTGTCGATGGTGATACCGAAGAGGCCCGTCTGGCATTTGATACACCCATTGAAGTGATTGAAGGTCCATTGATGGATGGCATGAATGTGGTCGGTGATCTATTTGGTGAGGGTAAGATGTTTTTACCACAGGTGGTGAAATCTGCCCGTGTCATGAAAAAGGCCGTGGCTTATCTGATGCCTTACATCGAAGCTGGGAAAGCTGCGGGAGCAAACTCCTCCAACGGCAAAGTACTGATGGCAACCGTAAAAGGCGATGTGCACGATATCGGCAAAAATATTGTGGGCGTTGTTCTGCAATGTAATAACTTCGAAGTGATTGATCTGGGTGTGATGGTACCAGCCGCAACGATTCTTGAAGAAGCCAAAAAACATGATGTGGATATTATCGGCCTGTCAGGACTGATCACCCCTTCTCTGGATGAGATGGTGCACATTGCCAAAGAGATGAAACGTCTTGGTATATTGCTACCAATTATGCTGGGAGGCGCGACGACTTCCAAAGCCCACACAGCCGTAAAAATCATGCCGGAGTACGATGAGCCGGTTGTTTGGGTGAAAGACGCCTCGCGTGCCGTAGGTGTAGCCCAAAACCTTATCTCTGAAACTTACCGCACTGATTTTGTGAAGAAGACACGTGAAGAGTATGAAGGCGTTCGTGAGCGATATCTGGGCCGCCAAAAACAGACCGACTGGCTGACTCTGGATGCCGCACGTGCGAATCCGACACTGCTAAATGCTAAAACAATTGCCTCTGCACCCAAACAGTTAGGTGTGCAGGTGCTGAATAGTATTTCATTGGCAGATGTTCGTGAGTTTATCGATTGGTCGCCCTTTTTCAGTGCATGGGAACTCAATGGCGCTTACCCCCGTATCCTGAATGATCCGCACAAAGGCAAAGAGGCACAAAAACTCTTTGATGATGGTAATCAATGGCTGGATAAAATTATCGCTGAAGACTGGTTCACCGCCAAGGCTGTGTTCGGCCTCTTCCCTGCCGCTGCAACTGCGGATGACAGCGTCATTGTGTATCGCGACGAAGCACATAAAGACGAGGCTGCTCGTTTCCATTTCCTGCGTCAGCAGACCGATAAAAAGGACAGCCGCGCCAATCTATGTTTGAGTGATTTTGTTGCGATTGAGGATTCAAATGCAAAGGATCACATCGGCGGCTTTGCCGTTGGCATATTCGGCGCCGAAGAAAAGGCCAAAGCCTATGAAGCTGACCATGATGATTACACAGCTATCATGATCAAAGTGCTGGCAGACCGTCTGGCTGAAGCACTGGCAGAGATGCTGCACAAAGAGATTCGCGCCAATTATTGGGGATATGCAGTAGATGAGACACTAAGCAACGAAGAGATGATCAAAGAGAAGTATCAGGGCATCCGCCCTGCCGCCGGTTATCCCGCCTGTCCGGAACACACCGAGAAAGGCACGCTCTGGCAGCTTCTTGATGCGGAAAACAACATCGGCATGAGTCTCACCGAGTCCTACGCCATGCTGCCAACCGCAGCAGTCTCAGGCCTCTATTTCGCCAACCCCGAAACCCACTACTTCACCGTCGGCAAGATCAACAAAGATCAGGTGAAAGATTATGCCAGACGCAAAGGTATGAGTATGGATGAAGCTGAGAAGTGGTTAGCTCCAAACCTGGGTTATTGAAAAAATTCTTACCCAATAAGGTCAATACCAAATCACCCTTGATCAGATGGCTTCTGATCATTTTCATTTTTCTGCCTGACCCGTCTCTGATAACCACAACTGCACTGGCAAAAACAATGTCAGAGCAGTTCAGCATCGAAAATTTCCGTCAACAAATCCTGCAACATCCTGGGAAATCTGCTGCATATGTACTCGAGCGAGGTGAAGAGGCTTTACTCGCAAGGGCCTGGTTGGCCGATCACGCGCAAAAAAGCATCGAAGTCCAATATTTCATCTGGAGCAGTGATAATATTGGTACCTTAGCTACCGAATCACTGCTACGGGCGGCTGATCGTGGTGTAAACGTACGTGTTATTGTTGATGACCTACTCATTGATGCACCGGATAAAACCCTTCTTGCTCTAGCCAAACACCCAAACATAGGCATTCGCATCTACAACCCGAAACACTCTGTCGGCACACCTTTTCATAAACGTGTCATTAACCTTCTCACAGACTTTCGCGGTTTCAATCAACGCATGCATGACAAAGTCTTTATCGTTGATAACGATTTCGCAATCACGGGTGGCCGTAACATGGCGGATGAATATTTCGATTTTGACCATGAATACAATTTCAGAGACAGGGATGTTTTATTATTAGGCTCCGCAGTCAAAGAGATGCGTGATAGCTTTGAACGCTTCTGGCTGAACCCAATCAGCATACCCGCAGAAGAATTGTATGATGGCATCGGAATCATGCAAAAACATGTTGTTGTAGATGACCAAACTGTCCAGAATATCTACAAAGAGCTTCATCACTATGCACAATCCCCAGAAAATTTCGAACCCGAAATACGTCAGTCTATTCAAAACATCCCGAATCAATTCAAGCAATTAAGCCACATCTTGATTTGGGGTGATATAGACGTCATAAACGATATCCCGGGAAAAAATGACAATAAATTCAGCTTAGGCGGAGGAAGTCGCAGTGCTACAGCCCTTGCAAACTTACTCAAACAAGCGAAGTCCCAAATCATCATCCAGTCGCCATATCTCATCTTACCCCACAAAGCCAAAGTCCTCTTTCGTGACCTGATCAAACAAGGTATAAAAATTCAAATCAGCACAAATTCTCTAGCTTCAACCGATAACTTACAGGCTTTTAGCGGATATCGTTCGCAACGGAAATCACTATTGAAAATGGGTGTTGATATTTATGAATTCAAACCAAATGCAGCCAATCAACAGCAACTCATGCAGCGCTACCAACAGCTAAAACATAAAAAGCCTAAATTTGCACTGCATGCCAAAACGATTGTGATTGATTCAAAAATCGCCTACATCGGCACCTTTAACCTAGACCCTCGCTCTATCAATCTAAATACCGAAACCGGTGTGATCATTCACAACGAGAAACTCGCCAAACAGGTCGAAGCTGCTATTCGTCAGGATATGCTCCCAGACAACAGCTGGAATGCGCGCCGTGATGATCCTGATAGCCATAGCTCTCTCATCAAACGTTCTCGCACCCTCTTCTGGCAATTGATGCCTATCAATCCACTGTTATGATGTTTAAAACACATAAAAAATACATTCTGTCGGATTATGTGTAGCAATTAATCGCATTGTTTACACATTTCGTGATGTATAGAAATTTATCTCGGTTTTTTTATCTTTAAGAAAGGAAGCAAGCCAGTTAAAAAGAACATCATTCAGGCTGCCTCCCCCTTCATTCACCCATGTTTATTTTACGCGGTTACCTCGGTTTTGGCTATATAGTGATAAGATCCACCTGTTGACGCACTGCCATCCATCGCAATCAACGCAGCAGACCAGCCGGGACCCCAGGGTTTGCCAGTATTCCAATCACTGTCTCCATAGACCCACCAGATATTTGCATCCGATTTATTAGGGTCGCTTGGAGGAGAGCCTTTGTATAAAGCGATTTTAGATTGTTTGGGTCTCCACTGGATCATCGTTTCCACGTTGACGATACACTCCCCACGAAGGTCGTAAAGTTCAATTGTCCATTCACCACCTTCTGTCGAAGATACAGCATCTGCAGTTAATTCCATCGTTGTTTCATTTGACATATAATGCCCCTTTTCACTATTTTTTGTAATCCCTACTCATATGGCTTTTCGGGATTCGCCCCGTTTTTAAAGTCGCTCCTAAACTCCACTGTTTTATATTCATTAAAAATGTATAACCGGGAAAACAAGACATCGACATCCCATAGACTTCCCTTCCACAGGTAGTAAATTTTCCATTTTATCGCGTATCAAAACGCAAATGGAAATTGACGATACGGTTTGTTCAGATTTTCCCTTCGATATATGAATATAGACGAATTATTACAGACTGCAAATCTCTGCTATAGGCCGAAAAGCTTTATGGTTCACTCACGCCATCAGCTAATTTTGCAAAATAGTACAGTCTCTGGCTTTTCATGCTTGAAGCGGGCCTTTTTAAATGAAGGAGGTCCAAAAGTGGCAAGTGCATTGTTAGAGAAACATCCTGATTCCGTTGGAACTCCAAGGAAAGTATTAAAATTGTCGTTATTATCCTCATCGTGGAAAGCGGCAATACCATAAATACCATAGGGAATATCTTTAAACTCACAGGTGGCTTTTCTGCTCACAATTCTGGCAGTATCGCCATAACCTCTACCGAGCCATTTCTTTTGTGTGAACATGGCACACATGGCCTTGCCCTTGATGCTATCGAAACCCTCTATATGAAACACCACGGTGCCTTTATTCACAAAATCTGATGAATCAGATTGGGACGGTCCTCCCAAAACCGTTGTGGCCAATAGAATAAGCCCAATGATCAAAATTATGAGTCGCATGTTCCTTCCTATCGATAAAGACTTCTCCACAGTATGGTGTATCCAAACACAAACATTGATAGCGCGGCTTGTTTGTTTTTTTTCTCCAATATTAAATATAAACCAATTATTTCGGACTGTGAATATCTACTATAAATCAAAAGGCATATTGATAGTTAGATGACCTTACGTTTCCTCTATTTGAAATCGACGCGGTAAATATGGCTTCATCGACACACTATTTTTTTATCCAACGTTGACACAAATATATTCCAGATCATGCTTGCCGCCATGAACACACAAATGAAACAGGTCAAAGTTGTGCCGTTTAGCTGGTTAGCCGCCCGCCGAATTACCTTACCTGTGCGCCGGAGTGTGTTCTTAAGTTAGCCCATCGCGACTTTATACAAAGATCATCAAACGGCCATAGGTTCAAACGAATCTGTGGCCTTTTTTTTGGTCGGAACAAACACCTGATAACGTATCAAATAAATAAGGAGAGAAAAATGTCTGTGCCGTCAGCTTACCTGGGGATCATCATGATCTGGAGCACCACCCCGCTAGCCATCCTGTGGAGCAGTCAGGAGACTGGTTTCATCTTTGGTGTAACAAGCCGAATGCTCATTGGTGCTGTGCTGGCACTGATTGTCGCTGCGATACTGGATAAGGGTATGAAATGGAATCGCCGTGCTATTCTTGCTTATAGCATAAGTGGCCTTGGCATTTTTGGTGGTATGATCAGTGTTTACTGGTCTGTGCAGTTCATTCCAACCGGCTGGGTATCCGTGCTTTTTGGCCTTTCACCGGTTATTACCGCACTGATGGCACGTTTGTGGCTGGATGGTGAGGCCATCACCCGGTCTCGTCTTTTAGGCATGATGATGGGGCTCGTCGGCCTTATCACCATCTTTGGCACCAGTTTTACATTTAACGATCAGGCAGCACTGGGTGTGATTGGCATGCTTGTATCTGTTTCAATCCACTGTGCCAGCGCAGTATGGATCAAACGGATCGATGCCAATGTACCTGCCATCGTGATGACCAGTGGCGGGCTACTGTTTTCCGCGCCACTTTTCTTAATCGCTTGGGCCATGAGTGATGCAACGATACCAAGCGAATTATCGGCACGTACCATGGGTGCGATTGGTTATCTTGCCTTGCTTGGATCAGTGCTGGGTTTTGCTTTGTATTATTACGTTTTAAGTAAAGTCGAGGCAACACGTGTAGCACTGCTGACACTGATCACACCCATCTGTGGATTGGCATTGGGCCATATGCTCAATGGTGAGCCATTGACGCCTGAAATAATTGGCGGCTCACTGCTCATCCTCTCAGGCCTTGCAACCTTTGAGTTCGGTGAACAGGCAGGGCGGATTCGAGCACGTTTTTTACGTTATTGAATGACATGATCCAACGAACAGGCAGGCCATAAACACAACTCGAGCAGGAGTCAGCATAGATACGCAGCTTTACTGCAATCAATGAAGTCTACTTCTGCTTGAGTTGTACGCTCAAAAGGAAAAAGCGGTGAAATAAAGATCGTCTGGTTAAAACTTTACGTTGTAGTCATTTTTTCAAAACGTGTATTCAAGTTCACCATAAACACGGTCATTATCATTAAATTGTCCAAAAAAGGATGATGACTGACCGCCAAAAAGGTCAATCCCAACGATGGCTTTGATATGATCGCTGCACTCATAACTGGCTTTGGGCCGAACCATCCAGCTACGATCAGCCCAGTTATAGAGCCCACTCACTTCCGGTTTCAGTTTCTCATTCAAATAATCCGTTGCCAGACGCAGGCTGACAAAACCGGACGTTCGATCTTCGCTTATGTTTGTATCCCAACCAGTCAGGTGACGTACAAAAAACTGAGGGCTTACCGTCCAGTTGTTTGTGGTGTAATCAACGCCAACCGCTGCATTCAGTGTGGTATGCTGCACCACTGAAGAGGCTGCTGTGATGCCATTTGCATCCAGTCCTTCATTGATATTCACCGCCATCTCAGCTCGAACCACAAAAGCTCCAAAAGCATTGGAAAAAGAGCCTCCTACCGCATGCATGCGAGAATAAACAGGCGTGATAAACATGGTTGCGCCCGAAAGCTTCTTTTGCAAATTCGGTGTGTCTTTCCATCCATAAAACCAGTTCAGAGAAAGATCCCACCCATCAAGATTCGCACGCCAGGCGACACCATACTCTGTGTTTCCAGCACTCCAATTGGGTTCCTCACCCTTAAGAATTACCGGTGTGATGCCGGCAGGTAATGTTGGCAAGACATATGCCCAACGCGAACCCGTTGGCGCAAGTTCTGTAGGCCTTGCATCAGGAATTACAATAAATTCGAACTCATGTTCATGATCGTTCAAATAAGTATAATAATTCAAACGCGCAGCAACCAAACCGATACGTGAATCAAGAAAGTCATCCAAAAGAAACTCGCGCATGTCCAATGGATTGACGATATCGAGCATTCTTAAACCATCTGTCTTGCCCCACACAATCTGTTGCTGACCAAGGCGCAGGTCAAAAGCATCACCACCATAAAGCAAATAGGCTTCTTTGCTCTTGATATAAGTTCGATAGTGTTTTTTTACCGCAGGCGTCAGGTCTGTAACATTGCTGGCTTCGATATCCATCGCCGCATCATACCAAAGCAGTGCCCTGCCCCGAAACTCAAGACGATCCGTTAACATCGCTTCCGGTTTCAAATCAAGACGATTCTGAAGTTTGTCCAGACGTTTTTCACCCGAAATAAAATAGGATGTCTCATTTTTTATTGAACCATGCATCGACCACTCAAATGCAAAAGCCTGCAAAGAAAAAAGAAACACTGTTACAAGTGAAAAAACAGACTTATGTATCATGTCCAATCATCATCAACGCATCGTTGATCTATTTTGCACGATAACCGCGCTTCAGCATACGTTCGGAAAATGTACGATCACTTAAACCCGAATTGTATTTTTGATTGGTAAATGTCATCTCAGTATGATGACCTGTCTGCACGTTCTCCATCAGCATAGAAGTTGCAGTCCAGATACCATCAATTTGTTTTACTTCGGTGATCTTGAAATGTTTTAGCTCCTGCCCTTTGCGATCCCAGTAGTCAGTGCGGATATTCATGTTGATATCTTTACGGATATAACCACGTGTTTTGGAATAGCCGAGATTCTTTTTCAGATCATCGGTTTTGGGTTCACCCTCTACCACCCAGCAATCATGGCCATTTATGCTCTCTGACCCGGTCAGCGTCCAATGGTAATCCTCAAGCTCCGGCGTCTGTTTAATATCTTCAAAAGTGAAATCGGTACCCATAAAATAATCACCACGATCCGATGATGAGATGCGCCGCACCTTTTTCAATGCAGGAAGATAGAGCCACTGGTCATCATCTTTCGCAACACCATCATAATCATAGGTTAACAGTGCTGTGTCACGAATATTGGCCGGCTCAAGAAAATAGGAGATTGATTTACTATCTTTATCGTAATCTTTACGAAAGGCGACCATATCCCGCTCGCGCACACTGCCGCGCTTATCAAGCAACTTCTGGTGAATCTTCTGGATAAGATCATCACCATCATCACGATCATCTACCTGCTGCATCACATCCAATCCTGATAACTCCTCGCTGTAGGAGAGGACCGAACCCATACCAATTAAAATCGAGAGTGTGAAAACGATCAGCGCAAATTGTCCCAGATTCATGATTTCTCTCCTTTAAACAGAAATTGAGGCCGTGCGATAAGAATCAGTGCGGGAAGCACCGTAAGTGTAGCCAAAAATGAAGAAAACATGGCAACGGATACAAGCAGTCCCATCTGCTGATTGGGCGGCATTTGGCTGGCAAGCAGCACCATAAACCCTGCAATCACCACCGCAGCATTAAAAAAGATGGTTTTACCTGTTGTTGCCAGACTCAACGGTAAAATCGCCATAATGTCCGGCAATCGTTCATATTCATGTTTTACCTTGTAAATAAAATGAATGGCGTAATCCACACCGATACAGATGGCAACGGAGGTGAACATGGATGAACCCCAGCCAATCGTAACGCCCGTGACACCCATGATCGCAAAGTTAAGAATCACAGCTGCCAGCACAGGCACCATCACAAACAGGCCCGCAACCAGTGAACGCATCATGGCCCAGGCAAACAGGAAAATAGTAAACACTGTGGTAAGCATGTTAAAACGAAGATTGTCGGTAATCATTTTGGTCTGCACGTAACCGATGTGAGCATTGCCTGCAATGCTCCACTCCATACCAAGCGGATCAAAGTGCTGATGTGCAAGACGGTTTATCTCCTTCTCGATATGGGAGCCTTCAATAAAATTATCCGATGTACAAAAGATACGAATATTGGCCTGACGATAATCACTATCCACCACCTCTGCAAAATCATCCGGTGCGCCTGAAAAGGAGTAGAGTAGAAGATACTGAGCAATAAGATTCGGTGAATCCGGAATCTTGGCCATTGCTTCCCTATCCTCGTTCATCACCCGGTTCATCCGGCGAATAAAATCAGCAATACTGATACTGCCGCCAACGCCGGAAATTTGCTCAGCGTCCTGTTGAAATGCCCAGACTGCCTTGAGCACTTCGGGTTTATAAAACGCCTCTTTCTCTTTGCCCTCAAGCAGGATATTTCGCTGATAGGAGCCGACAAAGCGTTTGTTGATCTGTTGATCTGCTTTGACAATCAGCGAGTCTTTTTGGAAGTTAGCAATGTAAGAGTCCTGTACATAGACCAGTGAAGCACCTGCGGCTGCGATAAACATTAACACACTGCTCAAAAGCAGTGTTTTTTCGCAGTTGTGGCTCACCCAGCGTCCTAGACTGGCAAGTATTCCAGAGATATAGCCTGCCTCTTCAAGACCTGCCTCCTGCGATCGTTTAAGCAGTGTTTTTGGCGCCTTCACAGGTAACAGATAGAGCAAAGCAGGCACCAGCGTGAGCGAAACGAACATCGCATAAAGAATACCCACAGCAATAAACAGTCCCATCATCTCCAGCGGTACCATCTCCATCATCAAAAACGATAAAAAACCCACTGCCGTCGTCAAGGAGGTCAACACCACCGGACGCCACATCTCTTCCATCGTTTCGAGAATCAGTGTTTTTCGATCCACATCAGGATTGAGAAGCACCAATTCATAATATTTACCAAGAATATGAATCGCATCGGCCACACCAATCGCCATCAGCACCACTGGAATCATCGTGCCAGTCGGATACATCGGCACACCCACAGCCGCCATGATGCCAAGTGCCGCAAGCGTCGAAAATGACACCACCAGCATTGGAATCACCACGCCGCGCATCGACCGATAGGTAAAAAACAGAAAAATCATCAATACAAGAAAAACCAGTGGCATCATCACGCTCATATCTTCCTGTATATAAAGCCCCAGTGTTGCCTCTGCAACGGGAAGCCCCGCCACATAAAACTTCTCGCTTCTCCCTTTTGCTGCCTCGTCCACAATGGTTTGTACCGCTTGATACACAGCAAACTTATCCAACCCTCTTTCTATGAGCAATTCGTGCGGCTCCAGCTCAGCGAGTATGGCTGCAGCAGATCCATCTTTGGCCACAATGAAACCATCATAAATATCAAATGCCTTGAGTGACGATTCCAGCTTTTTCAGCCCCGCCGGATTGTTAGGTACCGCCTCCATAAATGGCTCAACTTCCATGCCGTCTGCAGTTCCATAGATATTGTCTTCAGTAACCATCGAAACAACATCCTGATCCACAATGCCGGGAATAAGCCTTACCTTTTCAGTCAGTGTTTGAACCAGCTTAAGTGTATGACTCTGATAAATACCACCCGCATCCCGAATCACGCCTATCCACAACAGATCCGGCGTTCCGAAAATCTCTTTCATTCGGTCATTATTCAGCGTGGCTTCATGGCCTTTGGGAATAAAGGCTTCGGTGTCTGTATCAATGGTCATGTGCTGCACTTGTGATGCCAACACCATCGAAATCAAGACAACCAGCGTAATCGTTAGCTTAGGCCAATGCACAACCCAATTAAAAAAGTTTTTCATCCTTCCTCCTTCTGGCTTCCCAGCCCTTTAAAAATAGTTTTCAATAATGAATAAAGTTGTTGCTCTTTCTCGGCTAACAGGCCGTACATGCACATTGGCATATTAAAACACATGGTCGCCCGATAAAGATCGGCAGCCATTGATTCAACATCACCGGATTTTACAGTTCCCTTGAATTGGCCCTCTTTAAGGACCATAGCCAGATAATCGACGGCCCTCTTTTCATAAAGTTGCAACAGATCCTGATGACGTGTTGAGATCAGCTCAACAATCTCATGCATATGTGGTGTCTCAGAGACAAATTTGTGCATAAAACCAAGACGTGCACACAAATAGCCATATAACCGATCAAATGCTGTGCCAACACCTTCTGCCGCAACTTCGCTTTGTACTGCCTTCTCACACAAACATGCATGCGCACTGGCCACTGCAATTGCTTCTTTATTTTTATAAAAGCGATATAGATTGCCAACACTCATCTCACAATCCGCTGCAATTTCGTTCATCGAGGTTTTGCTATAGCCATAATGTGCCATGCGCTTGCTTGCAGCACGAACGATAGTCTCTCTTATTTTATCACTCATCATTGCGAGTCAATGCCTTTTAAAAATGAATGTAAAGCAATAATATTCATTATTCATACGCAAGGCATAAAAAAAGCGACCCATAGGCCGCTCTTTTTAAATCAATAACTTTTAGACTTTTAAATTAAAAACGATCCTGAAGAATCTGCTCGTGTTCAGATAATGAGCGCTCAAATGCAGGGCGTTCAAAGATGCGATCCATGTAACCTTCGAGATTATTCCATTTAGCCGTATCCACACCATTTGGAGCAAGACGCCACAAAATTGGTGCCAGCGTCACATCAGCAAGTGTGTATTGCTCCCCAACGAAAAACTCCTGACGAGCCAAATAGCTATCAAGCATATCCAGATATGCGCGCATTTTTTTCAATGGTTCGGTTTTTTTCTTAACCTTAACAAGGTTAAAATAGAGCGGATAAAGCTCTTCTTCAATCCGCAATACCGCCAAGCGCATCTGAGCCCGCTCAGCCGGTGAACCAGGCTTCAACGGAGGATGCGGGTAGCGTTCATCCAGATATTCATTTACCACTGAAGGTTCAAAAAATACAACATCACGATCAATCACAGTAGGAAGCTTCCCGTATGGGTTCACTTCAAGAAAATCAGCAGGAAGTGATTCTGGTTCAAGCTCGGTAGTATCAATTGGCAATTCTTTCTCTGCGAGAACAATACGGGTCCGATGCGAGTTCGGGCACTGCGGATCCGAATAGAGCTTGATCATACAAAACCTCCAAAATTTAACGGCACTGCCGATGAAAGGCCGCGCATTGTAGCGAGAGAAGAAAAAAAATAAAGTAAAATAAAGTGTTACGTTCGCTTATTCATCAGAACCACTACGTTTCACACCCATCAAATAGGCTGAAATAAACGCATCGATGTCACCATCCAGAAATGCCTGTGTATTTCCTGTTTCCATACCTGTGCGCAAATCCTTGATTCGCGACTGATCCAGCACATAAGAACGAATCTGGTGACCCCAACCAATATCGGTTTTTCCATCTTCCATTTCCTGCTTTTCCGCATTCTGCATCTCAATTTCACGCTCATAGAGACGTGCTTTGAGCATTTTCCAGCAAGCATCACGGTTTTTATGCTGTGAACGGTCATTCTGACACTGAACCACCACACCGGTTGGTATATGAGTCAATCGCACCGCAGAATCGGTTTTATTCACATGCTGACCACCGGCACCGGATGCACGATAGGTATCGGTGCGCACATCTGCCGGATCGATGTCAATTTCAATTTCACGATCAATATCCGGATATGCAAAAAGTGAAGCAAATGATGTGTGCCGACGGTTACCCGAATCAAATGGTGATTTACGCACCAACCGATGCACGCCAATTTCCGCTTTCAAAAAACCGTAAGCATATTCACCTTTAATCGAAACAGTCACAGACTTGATGCCTGCCTCTTCACCTGCGGTACATTCCATGAGCTCAGTTTTGAATCCTCTGCGCTCAGCCCATCGCAAATACATACGCAGCAACATTTCAGCCCAATCTTGAGCCTCGGTACCGCCTGAGCCTGCATTAATATCGACAAATGCTGATTCTGCATCGGTTTCACCACCCAACATCTGTGCCAATTCGAGCGCTTCAACCTCACGCTGCACCGCGTCCAAGCCTTCAACGGCCTCCAGTTGAGAATCCTGATCTCCTTCCTCAGCACTCATTTCAAACAATGTGACCGCATCTTCCAATGCTGCTTCTGAACCATGGAAACTTTTCAACATGCGTTCCAGCCGGGTTTTATCCTGCATCAGTTTCTGGGCAACATCAGGATTATCCCAAAGTTTCGGGTCTTCGATACGAGCGTTTAGCTCAACGAGCTCTTCTTCTTTGACTGCAACGTCAAAGAGACCTCCGCATCGCATCAATGCGATTGCCAAAGTCTTCTGCCCGTGTTCTAAAACCTAAAATCTGGTCTTCAATACTCATCACTCACTCCGCTTATCAACAGCCCTGTTTCAAGGGGTCTGGAAGGTACTTATCCACTCTACTCAAAGCAACCGTGTTATTGCACGACATACGTAAATATAACCACCTGAAACCATTTCGAAATGCCTGTGATGCTGATACACCGGAGGATTCTTTCGACCCAAAAGAAAACGACTTAATAGTAAATAAAACGGCCACAGATAAAGATCATTTTATCTGTTTATACTGGAGGTCAAAAAGTAAACTGGCTTCTACTTGCGTTAACCTTTGGGCCCCTGGATGTATTGTAAATAATCTGCATGGACAAGATTCATATGGCGAAGCGTGCGGCCCATATTCCGCATAATGCCGAATGTTAAGTCTTTCGCTACGCTCTGATGATATACAAACAGTCTGGCAAGTGCATCGCGGGTAATTTTGTAAACCTCACAATCTTCTTTGACAATGATAGAAGCTCTTGCTTCTGCATCATCAAGGAAAGACATATCACCAAGTTGTGCACCTTCGCCCAGATCAGTCAGCTTCAGACTCTCACCACTGAAACCAAGTATCGCATCCACCCGTCCTGATTTCAGCAAATAAATAACCCCACCCATTTCAGGCCGCAACGTGACGATGTCACCCTTAGTAAAATACTCCAAAACAACGGTGTCTTTCAAGGTTTTCTGTTCCTGCTCAGCAAGCGGCCGCAAAAACACTTTCTCTTCTAACCATTTAAAATCAATCAACACAATTCTCCCCAAACGAAAATTATGTTGCACCTTATGTTATCAACAAGGCATAGATGTGATCCAAATCACAAATATAAAATATCATAACTCCTTAAATTTAAAGGGTATATACTGTAATATGTTGATTTTCATACAGCCAAAAAACTTCCTGACTTTAACATGTCTTTGATGACTGATAGCCGATCTATGATCGCCGGTTTCACCCCAATGCTGGGTGCGTAAGCTGAATCCATCAGAGGGTAAAAATATCCATCCTGTGACAGCTTTCGGGCATAATATTTTCGACGCCATTAAAGTATTTTACAACCAGGCAGAAAAACATGTCTATAATAATCATTTATCGCCAACCGGGTTTGAACAACTTATATGCTAAAAAACTCAACGGTGTCTGGAAAAACAGGTGTGATTCCGCTTAGATCACACTTTACAATATATAAATTTCAGGGAGAAAATCATATGAAACTGGCAATGATCGGTTTGGGCCGCATGGGTGGCAACATGGTGAAACGATTGGCACAGGCAGGGCATGAAGTCGAGGTCTACGACGTCGATACTTCTCCGGGCAAGACATTGGAAGCTGAATTTACTTTAGTGACTGCTGCAACTGATTTGACAGATATCATCACAAATCTGGAAGCACCACGAGTCATCTGGATCATGGTTCCGCACCAGTTTGTTGATACAAGTATCACTGCACTCCTGAGAGCAGGTCTTGAAGCGGGTGATTTAGTCATTGACGGTGGTAACTCTAACTACAAAGAAGGCCAGCGCCGCGGTGCCGAGCTGGCAGAAAAAGGCATATTGTTTGCCGACTGTGGCACATCGGGTGGCGTCTGGGGTTTACAAAATGGATATTCTCTGATGATTGGTGGAGAAAAAAAAGCCATTGATCTGATCGCCCCTGCTTTAACCACATTAGCATCCGACGATGGCAAAGGCTGGGGTCACATGGGACCTGTAGGTTCCGGACACTTTGTGAAGATGATTCATAATGGCATTGAATACGGCATGATGCAGGCCTTTGCTGAAGGCTTTGAGTTGATGCAGGCCAAAAAAGAGTTTGATCTGGACATGCATCAGATTTCACGTGTCTGGCAGCATGGCTCTGTTGTAAGTTCATGGTTACTTGATCTGACCGGCGATGCTTTGGAACAAAATGCTGATCTTTCCACCCTATCCGACTGGATGGATGATTCAGGTGAAGGACGCTGGACAGTTAAGGAGTCGATTGATCTCGGCATTCCAGCACCTGTACTCACTCTGGCATTGCAAATGCGTTTCCGCAGCCGCCAAAAAGATGCATTTGGTGGTAAAATTGTCAATGCACAGCGTGCTGGTTTTGGTGGGCATGCGATCAAGCCTGTAGACAACACAAAAGAAAAATCCTGATGCCTGATAATCAGGGAGATAAATTCGCATCCATCATTGGCAGTGAGCAAGCAGAGCCCGCCAACATTGTAATATTTGGTGCATCCGGTGATTTATCCAAGCGTAAACTGTTGCCTGCTTTGGCACACATGCATCGCTGGAACCTGCTCGGTCCACATTCACGCATTATCGGATCCGTACGTGAGAATTGGACAAAATCACACTGGATCAATTATGTGCATGATCAATTATTACAGTATTTTCCCGATGCCGTCCTGAATCCACCTTCCTGGAAGCGTATTTCACATAAGCTTGATTTAGTAAACGGCGATCTGACCGACCCTGAAATGTATCAACAGCTTGCCAAAATACTGCATGCCGAAAATGGCAAAAAGAATGCACTGTTTTATCTCGCCATACCCCCTGCCTGGTATGAATGTGTTGCAAAAAATCTAAGTGAAGCCGGATTAGCGGATGAATCTGAAGGTTTTCGCCGCATCGTAGTCGAAAAACCTTTTGGCATGGATTTATCGAGTGCGAAGCATCTAAATCAGAATCTACAGCAATATTTTGATGAGTCGCAGATTTACCGCATTGATCATTATCTGGGCAAAGAAGCCGTTCAAAATTTAATGGTTTTCCGTTTTGCCAACTCAGTACTCGAACCCCTGTGGAATCGTAATTATATTGATCATGTTCAGATTTCAGTGGCTGAATCATTGGGTATCGGTTATCGCGCTGGCTATTATGAAAATTCCGGCGCACTTAAAGATATGATTCAAAGTCATTTACTTCAGGTGCTATCGCTTGTAGCGATGGAGCCACCTGTATCACTCGGTGCTGATGATGTACGTAATGAAAAATTAAAGGTGCTCAAAGCAGTTCGGACCATCGCTCCAAAAGATGTCGATCAAATAGCAATCAGAGCACAATATGCAGCAGGCACAGCAGCTGGCGTCGATTTGCCTGCCTACCGTGATGAAAAAGGCGTGGCGAATGATTCAACAACTGAAACATTCGCGGCTGTGAAATTCTATGTTGATAACTGGCGTTGGCAAGGCGTACCATTTTTATTGCGGACAGGTAAAGCCTTACCGGAACGCGTTTCTGAAATCTGCATCCGTTTTAAAGTACCGCCACAGACTCTGTTTGATCTGCATGACGGTAACGTGCGTAATAATGAACTTATTTTTCGCTTACAACCCGATGAGGGTATGCTGCTCACCATGACAGCCAAACAACCCGGATTATCAACCGATTTACGCGGTGTACAGCTTGATGCCAGCTACGGCATTGCAGGCTCCGGGATACCGGAAGCATATGAGACACTCTTTCATGATGTTTTACTCGGTGAGGCTGGATTGTTTTCACGGGCTGATGAGGTTGAAGAGTCCTGGCGTATTGTTGAACCGATCATGAAAAACTGGTCTGAAAAGAAAGATATTTCGACTTATCCCGCAGGCAGTATTGATGTGCCGGGCCTGGATGATTTAATCGCAGACTGCGAAGGTAAATGGCGTGATATATCAACAAAAAGACATGAATATTGAAACCTTTTCTAATGTGGAGTTATTGGCAAGGACTGCTGCAAAACGCATCAAAGAGGCTTGCAAAACTGCCATCAAAGCACGCGGAACATTCCATTTGGCACTGGCGGGAGGCACAACACCGAAACGCTGTTATGAACTGTTAGCATCCATGCATCTCCCATGGAGTAAGCTGCATATTTATTTTGGTGATGAACGCTGTCTTCCAGCAGGACATGCCGAGCGCAATGATACAATGGCAAAGCAGGTATGGTTGGATCATGTCGCGATACCAAACACGCAGATTCATGCCATGCCAGCCGAACTTGGCCCCAACGAGGGGGCCGCACGCTACACGCACATACTCGAAAAGGCTCCTCAGCTTGATCTGATTTTACTTGGACTGGGGGAAGATGGGCATACAGCAAGTTTGTTCCCCCATAACCCGGCACTGGATGATAAACATCTGGCAGTGCCGGTGTTTGATGCACCCAAGCCCCCATCAAAACGCGTTTCAATGGGAGTTCACTATATCAATACAGCCCGTGAAAAGTGGTTTCTTGTTGCCGGCAAAAACAAACACGACGCGATGGCAAAGATGATCGATGCTGCCCCATTACCGGCAACACAGATTACCAATGCCCAATGGTTGGTTGAAAGCAGCCCCTAGCCAAACATCTTTCATCGTCAAGTAAAGTGCCTATGTAGCTTTTGGTCTGAGGAGCAGTCACAGACTTCTAAAAAAACATTTGAAACCGTTATTCAGTAAAACACTGTCTCTTACACTTTCAGAATCCAACCAAGCTTCAACTTCATGAATTTTATAAAAAACCTGGACTCTTCCATGAATTTCACCCAACATATTCTGGAACATACGTGCATGCCAAATATGAACACCTTGGAGACTACAATAGTCCGATATAATTGAGCCTCCCAAGGATAATCAGAGATTAAATAATCCCTCCTATACTTGAAATTATAAAGACATATTTTCAACCTGTTCATCGCCATGCAGACAAGCGATTTTCTGATTCAAACAGATGTTTGATACCTGATACCGGGTCAGTAAAAGCAAGACTCCTGGCCAAGAGTTGTAAAGGCTGGCTATGATCCACAACCTCAGACTCCGCTTGCAGTTCAGGATAGAATTTATCATGGAGGATTTGCGAACCGATCAACCCCATATGCAAGCGTAACTGATGCGTTTTCCCAGTCAGTGGAGAGAGTGAAAAATGTCCGCGGTCGCCATCTTCTTCCAGCAACTCAATATGTGAGCGTGCATTCATTTCACCCGGCACATTATGACATAATATCCACTGCCCACTCGGTTCAATGCGACTCTCAATCAACCACGTTTTGCGTCCTGAATCTTTTGGCAGAGTTGCAATGGCTTCGTATTGTTTATTGATACGCTCTTCCCTAAACAGAGCAAAATAATCTTTACGTGTTTCCTTGCGTTTACTAAATAACACCAACCCCGCTGTTTCCTTATCCAGCCGATGTACAGATACCAATTGTTTATTACCAGTTCGTACCACCAGGCGATGCAGCAAACACTCATTCACATGCTTTCCGGAAGGTGTTACCGGTAAAAAATGCGGTTTATCGGCAAGCAGAATATCATCATCTTCATATAGAATACGCTCCTGAAACGGAATACGCGGCTCGGCTTTCACCTCCCGATAATAACTCAGGCGTGCATTGATGCGATAAGGTGTTGCCTCGTTCACGATTCTGCCCTGTTCATCACAAATTTTATCTGTACGCAGACGCTGCAACCAAACATCGCGTCCGACACGCGGAAAGTGCTGATCAAGAAAATCAGCCAACGAAGGAAACGGAGAATCCAATCGCGGCAAGGTAATATGAGAGGGTCTCGGTGACCGACTGTCTGTAATATAATCAGCATTTTTCAAATTCATGTGCGAAAGATATATCTCACGATGAAGAACAACAGATATTCTATGATCTGCTTGAAATTATAAGTGCTGTTTTACTAAGTTGACATGTGTTAATAATATCTCTTGTATGCCATCCACAAAATGATCGGGCAGAGGTTAAATCAATGTCGAAAATCTATCTTTTGAAAATCACTCAAACAATGTGGTTAGCAGCAGCCACAATTGCGATGATTACAATGACAGGATGTGCGACTGAAGCACATCGCACACTGGAACCGCAAGTGGTCAAAAGTCATGGCACAACTTATAACGGGCCCAAATACGCGCTTATGGTCGGTAAATTCCAGAACCGTTCAAGTTATATGCAGGGGATTTTTTCGAACGGACTTGATCAGGTTGGTAACCAAGCCAAAACCATCCTCAAAACACACCTTCAAATGACAAATCGTTTCACAGTCGTTGACCGCCAAAATATGGATGAAATTGCACGAGAAGCTGATTTACGTGGTGAAACTCAAACCTTAATGGGAGCGCAGGTTACAATTACTGGAGATGTCACTGAGTTCGGTCGTCGAACGACTGGTGATCATCAATTATTTGGCATCCTTGGTTCCAGCAAAAAACAAGTGGCTTATGCAAAGGTCGCGCTTAATGTTGTCGATACCAAAACTTCTATCATTATTTACTCTGTCCAAGGTGCTGGAGAGTATGAACTCAACAATCGTGAGGTCGTTGGTTTTGGGGGTACAGCGAGTTATGATGCTACTCTTAACGGAAAAGTCCTGAACTTAGCGATTACTGAGGTCGTCAATAATTTAGTGGATGGATTACAACACGGTGAGTGGTCACCTTCGGGGAAATAATGACAAAAAAAATCTCGCAGGTTTCAATTGTAACTGCCGTTATTTCCTTATTATTGATTTCCGGCTGTGCACCAAAGAACCACTCCATCTATCGGTGGGGCGTATACGAACAATTGATATATGAGATGTATGCTGAACCGGGTAAAGCAAATCCAGATACGCAGCTGGCAATACTCTCTGCAGATGTCGAACGCACGCTGGCCGAAGGTAAACGTGTTCCACCCGGTGTACATGCTCATCTTGGATATTTGTATTATTTACAAGGCAATAAAGCTGTTGCCATCAATGAATTTTCAACTGAACAAGCATTATTTCCCGAATCTACAATTTTCATTGACCGCATTCTTAAACGCCTGCAAGGAAGCAACAATAATGATTCAAAATAAGCCTGTTTTATTTACTGTAATCGTTTTTCTAATGTGGGGGTTAAGCGGCTGTGTACCTCCTCAACCCTATGACTACAGCAACTATCGCAACCATATGCCTCGTTCGTTGTTTGTCATGCCACCCACAAATGACTCCGTCGAAGTTGATGCGCCCTACATTTACCTGTCGACAATTACACGGCCACTGGCCGAAGCGGGTTATTACGTATTCCCTGTTGCAGTTATTGAAAACTTCATGAAAGAAAACGGCCTGCAAACACCCAATGAAATGAATGCCGTACCACTCGAAAAAATCAGCAAAATCACGGGTGCCGATGCGGTATTATACATTCATATTGAGGACTGGGGTCAAAAATACGCTGTTTTTGATTCAACCACAGTTGTTCAAGCACGCGCAAAAATGGTTGACGTAAAAACGGGAATGACGCTGTGGGAAGGTACTGCACATGCCGCCGAAGGATCAGGAGATGGCGGAGGTGGACTTGTTGGCATGGCTGTTGCCGCAGTTGTCGAACAAATTCTGGATTCAGTCACTGATCGTGCACATAAGCTCTCTGGCGCAGCCAATAAAAATATGGTTGTGAATAGAACGAATGGTTTGCTGCTTGGCCCATACAGCCCGGGTTATGAAACAGATGTTCGTGGGCGCTAACCAATGACATTGGAGATAGTGAAAGATGCCAATATATTCTGTACAAAATACGCACAGAAAAAACAAATCCTGAGATTCCCTTAATTTGTAGGCAACACATCCTCTACAATAAACTGCACCGCACCATTGCCTCGATAATCGTCCAGCTTGAGTTGGCCTAGCAGCGAAACAATACTGCCGCGCTCCAGAGCATCACCATAGACCCCGCCGCCAAAGACAATCGCATCAAGCCACAACGAGCCATCACTGACCTTCAGGCGGGTAACACCACCTTTGAGGCTCCGGTTCTCGGCTATATGTACATTTTCAATCAGCCAGCTACTGGCTGGATTGCCCTGCCCTACCGGTTCAAATTTTTGCAATCGCTCTGCCAGACCCTCATGCATCGCATCAAGCCCCAGAATACCATCAACAGACTGAGTCAACTGATCACCTGCTGTTTTAGATTGTTTTTCCACAGCTGTGCCAAAGCACTGCACAAAACCATCCCAGCCATCGTCTGAGATCGTGCCTCCACCAGCACCCGCATGACCACCAAAACCTTCCAAATATTCAGCACAATCGTTCAAAAGGTTACCGATATGAAACCCCGGACGCCCACGCAGAGAGACTCGAATTTTGGTGTCTGGCGTGACAAAACCAACCGCTGCCGGTTTACCATGCTTTCTTGCCAAGCGCCCTGCTGCCAGACCCACCACACCTGCATGCCATGCCTCATCATACACTGCCAACACATCATGCCCGCCTAACTTGCTTTCGGCCTGTTTAAACACCTCTGCTTCAACCAAACGCCGCTGTTTATTGGTTTCATCCAGAGCCTGTGCCAACGCCATGGCTTCATCCATATCCGATGTGGATAACATGCGCATGGCCTCTTCGCCATGTCGCATACGCCCTGCCGCATTGATGCGCGGTGCCAGATAAAAACCGATCGTTTCAACGCTGACGGACTTTTTGATCCTGGCTACTTTCATGAGCGCTTGCAGGCCCACGGCTGGCTGCGTGTTCAACCGCTGTAACCCATGATATACAAGAACTCTGTTCACACCCACCAACGCCATCACATCTGCAATGGTCGCAATGGCCACACGATCCAGCAATGAACGCAGATCGAATTGAATATCTACATTTGATTCGCGTAGACGCTTCCAAACACTCATGAGTAAAAAGAACCCAACACCCGTACCACACAGCTTACGATCTGCAAAACCGCAATCTTTTCTGGCTGGATTCAGCAATGCAAAGGCAGAGGGTAAATGATCTTCTGACAATGGTTCCGAAGTGTCTGCCTGAGACTGTTCCGACACATCCTGTTTCAACCACTTTTGTTCTGGCAGATGATGATCAGTCACGATCAGATCAAACCTAAGCTTGATGGCCTCATCACAGGCCTCGAAACAGGTGGTACCAGTGTCCACACTGATGCCCAATGTAGAACCTTCAGAGGCTGCCTCTCGCACCGGTTCAACTCCGATACCATGACCATCATCCGAACGGTGCGGAATCGAGAATGTGACCTTAGCTCCCACAGCACGCAGTGCTTCAGTGAGAATGGCTGTACCACTCACCCCATCACAATCAAAATCACCAAAGATATGAATGTGCTCCTGATTGATAATGGCCTGAACCACGCGCTTAGATGCCTTTTCCATATCCTTCATCGTGTCAGGATCAGGAAGGTTCGATAATTTAGGGCTAAAAAATGGATCAGATTCATGCAGCCCACGTGCCTGCAACAAACCCTGCCAGGCAACCAAGGGTTCATCCGCAGTGAACGGCTCATTTCGCCATACCAATGTGCGACCTTTAACCGATTTGGATTCAGGAAGTGTTTTCATTTTCCACCTAAGCCAACGGATCCAGCGAATAGTCGTGCCACCAATTCAGGCTCCTTTTTAATACGTTTAGGCTGCCATGTAGATTTTCCGAACCCTGGTAATAGCGAACGTTTTAAACATACCGCCACATCACCACCTGCAAGAATAACCTGTCCGGGTAACGGCTGATCCAATTGAACCAGTTCAGAGATTGCATCGGACTCACTGATGATGATTTTTGCATCTTTTGCAGCCGTCAAAGATCGCAAGCAGGGATTACATGTCGCCACTGGTATCCTTTCAGGCGTCTCCACAGTCTGTGTTATCTTCGACCCTGCCCAGACCCATAATCCATCAACATCAGGCTCCCCAGCGACGCTTCGGTGTTTGGCAGGTTTTTGATTTAACAACATCTGAATCTCAGACATCAAACGCATCAGCCTCCCAGCATCACGGCCTTGCGGATGCCGATTCGGGAGGACGTTTCCCGAAACAGTGGCAAAAGGTGCAGGGTTTGCATCCAGAGGTTCTTTAGAAAACAGCGCAAGTGCAGCATGTTGATGAATCAGCTTCATGCCTTCCTCTGCTAACAGGGGATTAAACAAATCACATAACCAGACGGCATCTTCTTCATGCCACGGAAACAACGCATCCGGCATCACACGTAATTGATCATGCCCCAGCCGGGCGTGAAAAGGAGATGCCAGCCAGCACTGCTGAAAATCTTCGATTAAATGATTCTTTAACGATGCATCTGTGAGGGATGCAATAAACAGTGCAGCAGCATCGCTGCCTGTCAATAAAGCATACCATTCAACGGGTGTTTTCGGTGGAGAGTGAAACCACTGTCTTGAACAATGATGAAATGGTTTTTGCCACCCTTGCAGCGAAGGATGCATCGCATAGCCATCTTCTGCCGGGATCAGAGCATCTGTAACAATCAGTAATTCAGCTGTCATGCATGCAACCGGAGCTTAGTGATGATTCAGGAATCCAGCACCTTACGCACAGCATCTTCAGTTGCATCAATGGTAATCGGCGTTGCAATATCCTTCATGGCGGTGTCAGGATCTTTCAAGCCATTGCCTGTCAATGTGCAAACAATCTTTGAACCCGGTTTGAAATAACCCGCTTTGTTCAACTTGATCACACCGGCAACCGACGCCGCTGAAGCAGGTTCACAAAACACACCTTCCATCGATGCCAGCATATCATATGCCTGCAAAATCTCTTCATCAGTCACCGCATCGATACGACCACCGGACTCATCACGTGCTGCCTCTGCCTGCTTCCATGAAGCGGGTTTACCAATACGGATCGCAGTTGCAATCGTTTCAGGGTTCTCAACCGGTGCACCGTTCACAATCGGTGCAGAGCCTGCAGCCTGAAAACCAATCATCTTTGGCAAAGTCCTGGAGATACGTTTATCGAAATACTCTTTATAACCCATCCAGTAAGCTGTGATATTTCCGGCATTACCGACAGGAAGCGCATGATAATCCGGTGCAAAACCCAGTTCATCTACAATTTCAAACGCACCTGTTTTCTGCCCTTGAATACGATAGGGATTCACAGAGTTCACCAGTGAAATTGAACCATCCGCAGAAATATCACGCACAATCTGAAGTGCATCATCAAAGTTACCACGAATCTGAATCACCTTGGCCCCATAACGCATGCCCTGACTCATCTTACCCAGCGCAATCTTACCATCAGGGATCAACACATAGGCTTCCATACCGCAATTGGCTGCATAAGCAGCAGCAGAAGCAGAAGTATTACCTGTAGACGCACAGATCACCTTGCGTGAACCTGCATTGTAGGCCTGTGTTACAGCCATGGTCATGCCACGATCCTTGAAAGAACCCGTTGGATTCAAACCTTCAAACTTCAGGAAAATACTTAATTCAGGATTGATTGCGTTTCTAAGGTTATGTGACTCGTGCAGCGGTGTATTACCCTCATACAGGGTGATCACAGCATCATCTTTACCAATCGGCAGAAATGCACGATAACGATCAATAATTCCTTTGTAATGTGGCATATTCATTAAGCTCCAAAACTTTCTTTACGCAAAATCAGAACGTCTTCTTCCACATGGGTCAGCGAAGTGATTCGACTGATCGCTGCTTGTAAATTTCCTTCTGTTGTTTCATGGGTCAGCATCACAATCGCAACCGCCTGAGTTGCATGGCGCTCTTTCTGGGACAAAGCCTCCAGACTAATACGATGATCTGACAATACGGACGTGATTGCAGCAATCACACCCGGCTGATCCTGCACCATAAAACGCAGGTAATATTCACACCGAATATCCGCAATCGGCAGTGTTTTAAGCTCTTTTCTTGCTGATTCAACAAATCCCATGGGTGGTGCCAAATATTTCACAGCGTCAGCTGACCCATCTGAACAAACACGGGCAATATCCACCACATCTGCAATCACTGCCGAAGCAGTAGGACGTTCACCCGCACCACGGCCAAAATACATGGTGTGTTCAACAAAGTCGCCGGAAACCTGAACTGCGTTATAAGAATCCGAAACCTGAGCAATCTGAGCTGCAAGTGGAACCAATGTTGGATGCACTCTCATTTCTACGCGTTCTTCACCTGAATCATCCTTATGTGGTTTTGCGATACCAAGCAATTTAATGCGATAACCCAAATCATGTACGGCTTCGATGTCTGCAGCACTAATCTTACTGATACCTTCAGTGAACACCTCATCAAACCTAATCTTCGAACCAAAAGCCATCGCTGCAAGAATAGAAAGTTTGTGTGCGGTATCGATACCTTCTACATCAAAGGTAGGATCAGCCTCAGCATAACCCAGCGCCTGAGCTTCTTTCAGAACATCCGCATAATCCGCACCCTCATTTTCCATCTTGGTGAGGATGAAATTACATGTGCCATTTAGAATACCATAAACCGATTCAATCGCATTGGCAGCAAGACCTTCACGAAGTGCCTTAAGGCATGGAATACCACCGGCCACTGCCGCTTCAAAACCAATCGCCACACCCTTTTCAGCCGCCAACGGGAACAGCGCTTCGCCATGTTTGGCAATCAATGCTTTGTTGGCTGTCACTACGTGTTTGCCATGTTCAATGGCTCTTGCAACAAACGTACGTGCCGGTTCATAACCGCCAATCAGCTCAATCACCAGATCAATATCATCGGCAGTCACGATTTCATTGGCATCATCGGTTAAACGAACCTCTGAAAGATCCAAACCAAAATCACGATCCAAATTACGATCTGCAGCTGCGACAAGGCGGAGTGTTTTACCCAAACGACGCGACATCAGTTCCTGTTGCTCAATCAAAATACGAGCGGCACCCATGCCAATGGTTCCCAGCCCTAAAATGCCGACTCGAATTTCATTCATTTCTGTCTCTCCAATCTTTCAAACAATCAACTGCCAGCATTCAAAAACTGACGCATGCCACGTACTGCCTGACGTGTACGATGTTCATTTTCAATCAGTGCAATACGCACGTAATGATCTCCATAATCACCAAAACCAATACCTGGAGAAACAGCCACACCGCCCTCTTTTAGCATTCGTTTTGAAAACTCAAGCGAACCCATGGCTTTAAATTCATCCGGAATCTCAGCCCATACAAACATAGATGCCTTTGGTGTTTCCGCCATCCAACCCATTTTATGCAAACCATCAATCAACACATCACGGCGTGATTGATACATCGTGCGAATTTCTTCTACACACTCCTGAGGGCCATTCAATGCCGCACAGGATGCAATTTGTAGTGGTTGGAAAGTACCATAATCAAGATAGGATTTAATCTTAGCCAATGCCGCAACAATTTCCTGATTGCCTACCATAAAGCCCATACGCCAACCTGGCATATTGTAGGTTTTAGAGAGTGAATAAAATTCCACCGCCACATCTTTTGCACCCGGAACCTGCATGATGGATGGACATACATAATCATCAAAAGTGATCTCAGCATACGCAATATCAGAGATAACAATCAAATCATTTTCTCTGGCAAAATCCACCAGTTTTACATAAAAATCGAGATCAACCACTTGTGCCGTTGGATTCGATGGAAAATTCACCACCAGCACCTTCGGACGTGGCCATGAATCTTTTACCGCTTTTTCAATATCAGCAAAATAATCACGATCCGGGCCCATCGGCACATGCCGAATATCAGCACCTGCAATAATAAATCCATAAGGATGAATAGGATAAGCCGGATTCGGTGTGAGTATCAGATCACCTGGAGATGTAATCGCAACGGCCAAATGTGCCAGGCCTTCTTTCGAACCAATGGTTGCAATCGCTTCTGTTTCGGGATCAAGATCGACATCAAACTTTCGTTTATACCAGGCACAGATTGCTTTTCTTAAACCGGGAATACCCCTCGATACCGAATAGCGATGATTCCGGCCATCCTGTGCTGCTTCACACAGTTTATCGACAATATGCTGAGGCGTTGGTTGATCAGGATTACCCATGCCAAGGTCGATGATGTCATGCCCATCATGCCTAAGTTCCATCTTAAGTTGATTCACAACTGCAAAAACATAAGGAGGAAGGCGTTTGATCTTATCAAATTCACGCATGAAAAGCAGAGACCTCTAAGCTAAAACGATTAAAATAAATCCCTGTTCAGGGCTGCCAGAGTGTAAGCAGAGCACCATAAAGGTCAAGAAACATTGGTAAAATCAACAATAAATAAAGTGTAGGCATTCATTCTTCATAAAAAAACGCCCGACTCTTTCAAGTCGGGCGTTTCTCTATTCGATCGATTAAAGATTAGTGTTTAACGTCTTTCCAAACTTCCCGTTTCAACAGCCAAAGTACAAATGTCAGAAGCACAAGGAAACCCATCACCCAAATGCCAATGCGCTGACGTTCAAGTTGATGTGGATCACCAATAAAGGTCAGAAAGGATGAGACTGCACGTGCCTGCTCTTCCAGGTCAGCCGTTTCACTTTCATCATGCTCAAACCATGCCAATGGATCTGGCATAGCAATACGATTACCAGGATAATAGGCATTGTAATTACCATCTTCTACCTTGCCATGTGGATCACTCTCGTAACCAGTTAGCAAAGAATAAATGTAGTTACCACCGCCACGGCGGGCGCGCGTAATCACAGAAAGGTCAGGTGGAACCTTGCCATACGACTCCGTAGCGTCTTCTGGTGACAATTCAGTGATCAGACCTTCAAGCAGCCCTTTGTCACCACGCAGTTCATCAACTTCTTCGCGTGATAGCCCCAGTTCTGGATACGCCATCAGATTACGATAAGTAAGGTATTTTGCAGCATGGCAGCCCATACAAACGTCGGTAAATACCGTCAAACCTTTGCGCAGGGTTTCATTATCAAAGGTGATTTCCGTATGTTTTAATGCGCCGCCACCGGAAGCCGAAGCCATCGCAGGTGCCAACATCAATAACAGTCCGGCAATCAGTGAAAGACGCATGCTTTTCATCATTACTTCCTTCATATCAGATCCCCTCCGGCAATGGTTTGGTTTTTTCAAACTTATGCACAAATGGCAGCAGTAAGAAGAAGCCGAAATACACGGATGTTGCAATCGCACCAACAATTTTCAATGTTGCAGAAGGTGCAGAGTGACCGCAGTAACCCAGCACTACAACAGAAACAAAAAAGAGAATCACCATTTGACGAAATACCGGACGGTAACGGGCCGAACGCACCTTTGAACGATCCAGGAATGGAAGTACAAAGAGGATTGCCAGCGATCCACCCATCATAAGCACACCAATCAACTTATTCTCGAACGTACGTAAAATCGTATACCAAGGTGTAAGATACCATACCGGTGCAATATGCGCAGGTGTCTGTAGATTATTTGCAGGTACAAAGTTATCTACCTCAATAAAATAACCCCAGGCTTCAGGATTAAAAAATACAAAGTAGCAATAACCCAGCAGGAACACGCCCACACCCAACGCATCTTTTACTGTATAGTAAGGATGAAATGGAATCGTCTCTTTCTCCTGATCAATATCAATGCCTTCAGGATTATTGGAGTGAACCACATGCAGCGCATGAATATGCCCACCGACAATTGCAGCCAGCAACAGCGGGAAAAGATAATGCAGTGAGAAGAATCGGTTCAGCGTTGGATCACCCACCGCGAAACCACCACGCAACAACTGTTGCAAATACTCCCCAATCACAGGCAATGCGCCAAACAAATTGGTAATTACGGTCGCTCCCCAAAATGACATCTGACCCCAAGGCAACAGATAACCAAAAAATGCCGCACCCTGCATAATCAACAGAATCACAACACCAATGATCCATAATAGCTCGCGGGGTCCTTTGTACGAACCATAATAAAGACCACGGCCAATGTGCATGTAAACCACAACAAAGAAGGCTGAAGCGCCCACCGCATGCATATAGCGAATCAACCAACCAAAATTAATATCACGCATAATTCGTTCAACCGAATCAAACGCAACCGTATAACCACCATACGTTAACTCAGCGGATGGTTTGTAATACATTACCAGAAAAATACCTGTAACAATTTGCAGAACCAGCACCAAAAGAGCCAGCGAACCAAAATTCCACATGTAGTTGAAGTTTTTTGGAACCGGATACTCAGTCAGCTGGCTTTTAATAATTGAACCAAGCTGTGTGCGTTCGTCTACCCAATGGAACAGGCGCGTATTCATCATTTTTTCAATCACGTCTCTCCCCCCTTATCCGATCAGTACTACTGAATCAGTTTTATATTCATATGGCATAACATGTAAATTCTGCGGCGCAGGCGATCCATTAACCACCCTTGCAGAAAGATCATAGAAAGAGCCGTGACATGGACAATGCCAGCCACCAGCCCAGCTTTCAGGCACCGAGTCACCCCAGTCTTCACGACCTGCAGTTGGTTTAAACAGAGGAATGCAGCCCAGATGTGTGCAACTGGCAACGACAATCAGAATTTCGGGTTTAATGGCGCGATAAATCCGTTTTTCATCGGTATCCATCCACTCTGCCTGTACCGCATCGATCGCTTGTGACATAGGGTCTTTCAGCAAATCATCATGGCCTTTAACTCTATTAAGCATATCAGCCGTACGATTCACCACAAATACAGGTTTACCCTGCCATTGAATCACAACCAGCTGACCTTCTACGACAGTCGATACATCGTATTCGGTTTTTGATGCTGCCAATGTATCAGCTGCAGGAAACATACTTCCAACAAAAGGTACCGCTGTTGCACCTGCTGCTACAGCCCCAAGGCCTCCAGCGGCAACATACAGAAAATTACGGCGCGAATGATCCGCTTTATCCGTCATAGCCATCCTCCCACTCTATAAATATAAATAAACCTTCATTAATTAAATTTCATTAATGAAAAAGATGCGCATGGCTATCAGCCTGACCCATAAGCGTCAAGAATGATTGCTATACATCATCAAACTTTTTCAGCCAAAGCCCTCAATTCAGCAATCGCTGCCGCGTAATCCGGTGTATTATAAACCGCAGATCCAGCCACAAACGAATCTGCCCCTGCACTGGAAGCTTCTTCAATCGTTTTAGGGCTCACGCCACCATCAACATGCAAAAAGGCAGAACTTCCAGCAGCATCAAGCATCGCACGCGTTTCTTTGATTTTATCCGTCACCGCATGAATATAAGATTGTCCGCCGTAACCGGGGTTCACGCTCATCAACAACACCAGATCCGTACAATGAAGTACGTTTTTAATGGTAGATACAGGCGTAGACGGGCACAGCGATACACCGGCCTTACAGCCCAAAGAGCGGATCAGTTGCAGGGTGCGCTCAAGATGCACGCATGTTTCCTGATGAATGGTGATCATATCCGCACCGGCTTTCACAAAGGCTTCAACCTGAGTTTCCGGATGTTCAACCATCAGATGTACATCCATCACCTTTTCAGTGTGTGGACGAATCGCCTTAACGATATTGTCACCAATGGTGATCGGAGGAACAAAGGAACCATCCATGACATCAACATGGACCCAGTCGCATCCACCTTCATCGATGGCGCGAATTTCTTTTTCCAGGTTTGCAAAATCTGCAGATAAAATTGAGGGGGCAATATGTACTTTTTTCATGGGTCGGATTTATACCTTCAACCCCCCGCTCAGTCCAGCGACAATAACCACCTGGAGAGTGTAAGAACCTGTTTCTGTGTCAGTGGCCCACCTTCTTCATTTGCAAAGCCGGGCATTTGTGGCGTCCCTGTACCATGAGAAATAAGATGTTGCAGCGCCATTTCATCTTCATACCCGATCAATGGCGGCGCATAAGCACCTTTTCCACCCTCACCATGGCACATCACACATGCAGCATTATAAATTTCTTTACCCATTGTTTTTCCCTGCACCGGGTCAAAGTGGCAAAATGCACACTTGCCATCAAAAAGTCCTCGTCCCTTCCGTACCAAGTGAGGGTTTTCAGTCACATTCAATTTAAGCGTCGCTTTTGCAACATGCCCGGCCGAATCCGTGATCCGAATCCACTTGATCACATCACCCTGTTTGACTGTGCTATCGATTCGCACATCCAACTCTGTAAAAGCCCCCGGTGCCAATAGCTTGGATTTCGGCTCAACGGCTGTACAACCACACGAAGCCTGTATATCTGTAATGGTGACCATCGCATCACTGTTGTTGCGAATCAAAAGCGTACCCTTCGCCTCTTCACCCTCTTTGACCGTACCCATGTCCAAGGTTTCAGGCTGAATATGCAAAAGTGGCAATGTTTCTGCGCATACATTCACAGTAAAAAAGAAGCTCAGGAGAATAAAAACAAATTTCATCAGCGCTCCAACCATGGACGCAACACATCCGGCAAAGGAATTTCTCCATGCATCATAGCCAGTAACTCAGGTGTGTCAGTTGCAATCATTGTTTCTATCTGCGAAATAATTTCACCATCACCTGTAGCAAGCGCCTGCTCCAGCGGTGCCAACCATGCATCCAGCTCAAGCATTCCCTGCCGATTCAAGCGATAACGAAGCCTGCGAATATCACGCTCATATTTCATCCTGAAATGCTGATAAGATGCCAGCCAATTAGCAACAGTAAAAAAACCAACCTGTAAACAACACGATGGTTTTTAATACCTATAGATAGAATTAATTACAGTGTTCTAAATGAATTGAAGTTGCGCAATCTTCATCAGATCTTATTCCGCGCATTTTTCATATATTACGATTTTCGAATCAGTAACGTGCGTTTGATATGATCAATGGCCTTGGTAGGATTCAGTTCTTTGGGGCAGCAGTCCATACAGTTCATGATTTGATGGCAACGATAGAGTTTAAAGGCATCTTCAAGTTGATCCAAACGTTCACCGATTTTTTCATCCCGGGAATCTTTCAACCAGCGATCCGCCTGAAGAAGTGTTGCAGGGCCTAAAAAACGATCACCATTCCACCACCATGACGGACATGAAGTCGTGCAGCAGCCACACATAATACATTCATAAGAGCCATCCAGCTCAGCACGTTCTTCCGGCGATTGAAGGCGTTCATGTTCTGGCAAAGGTGAATCAGCCTGTAACCACGGTTTAATAGAACGATATTGATCAAAAAAATGTTCCATATCGACAACCAGGTCACGAATTACATTCATGCTCGGCAATGGCCGAACTTTGATCGGTTGTTTTAACCCTGCAATCGGCGTGATACAAGCCAGTCCATTCACACCATTGATGTTCAGACCATCAGAACCACATACACCTTCGCCGCAGGATTTACGATAGGTAAGCGTACCATCAATATGCCATTTGATATGATTCAAGACATCAAGAAGCTTCATACCCGCCTTTGTGACAGGCACTTCAAAGGCCTGCATGCTCGGTTCAGCGTCCGCTTCAGGATCGTAGCGATAAATTTCAAGTTTGATGGTCTTACTCACCTCAAAACTCCTCGCATCGCAGTGTTTGGAATGACATCGCACGGGACAAAACAAAGTTACACATATCAATAAACCCGCTTCTTGGGTGGGAACGATTCGACACTCATCGGAATGGTCCGGACTGGTTTGTAATCCAACTCGACTTTGCCATCTTTAATGCTTGCCAGGGTATGTTTCATCCACTGCTCATCATCTCGTTCAGGATAATCATCACGGGCATGTGCACCCCGGGATTCAGTGCGCGCAAGTGCGCCTGAAGCTGTTACACGGGCAAGAGCCATCAGGTTTTCAAGCTCCAGAGCTTCAACAAGCTCAGTGTTAAAAATTCGATTTTTATCTTCGATAGAACCGCTTGAAAGTCTTTCTAAAGTCTTTTCCAGAAGTACCACGCCCTCTGCCATCACTTCTTCAGTTCTATAGACACTAAAATGATCCTGCATCACCTTCTGCATCTCATCGCGGATTTTGGATATCCTGATGCTTTCATTTGAATCATCAGACAACCAGCGTTCCACCCGCTCCACACCATCTTTCCAGCAATCAGGGTCAAGTTTTGCATGATAGTTTTTATCTTCCAGATGTTTGATAACCTGATCACCACAGGCTCGGCCAAACACGATAATTTCCAGCAATGAGTTACCACCCAAACGATTTGCACCGTGCACCGATGTACACGCAGCTTCACCAATCGCATAAAGACTTGGCATTACTTTTTCTTTCTCACCAGCCATGTCTTTACCCTTCTCATCGGCATACACAACTTCTCCAAATCGATTGGTTGGAATGCCTCCCATTGTATAATGGGCTGTTGGCATCACCGGGATTGGTTCCTTGGTACAATCCACATCTGCAAAACGAAGAGCCAGTTCATGGATATTAGGCAAGCGTTCCATGATCACATCTTTACCGAGGTGATCCACTTTAAGCAGCGCATAATCCTTGTTTGGCCCACATCCACGCCCTGCTTTAACCTCCAGCGCAATCGCACGGGAAACCACATCGCGGCTGGCAAGATCTTTGGCAGTGGGAGCATAACGTTCCATAAAACGCTCACCCTCAGAATTTAGTAGATAACCACCCTCACCTCGAACAGCCTCTGAAATTAAAGGCCCTACATCAGCAATACCAGTCGGATGAAATTGGAAAAATTCCATATCTTCAACTGGCAGTGATGCATCCAACACCAACGCACCACCATCCCCGGTACAGATATGCGCATTGGTCGTCATTTGAAAAACCCGACCCGCACCACCCGTTGCCAATATCACGGCTTTAGCCTGAAAAAGATGATATCGACCTTCAGCAATATCCCAGGCCATGACACCCTGACAACCATCTTTGTCCATAATCAGATCGAGCGCAAAAAACTCATCATAAAAATGTGTCCCTGTCCGAAGGTTTTGCTGATACATCGTATGCAAAATAGCGTGCCCTGTTCGATCTGCCGCAGCACAGGTACGCGAAGCTTGCCCACCCTCTCCAAACTCTCTGGATTGACCGCCAAACGGACGTTGGTAAATCGTACCATCTTCCAGGCGTGAAAAAGGGACACCCTGATGTTCAAGTTCACGCACCAGACGGGGTGCCGCCCTGCACATATATTCAATGGCGTCCTGATCACCCAGATAATCCGAGCCTTTTACCGTATCATACATATGCCAGTGCCAGTGATCAGAATTCACATTGCCAAGTGCCGCATTCATCCCCCCCTGAGCTGCAACCGTATGTGAACGCGTTGGTAAAACTTTACTCACCACTGCGACCCGATGATTGGCATCCGCAAGCTGTAGTGCACAACGCAGACCGCCTCCGCCTGCCCCGATAATCACAACATCATGAAAGTGATGTTCAATCTGATCGTTTGAAAGGTATGACATAAATTAACCGCCCCAAGCCCAGATAAGTGCCAGCCACCAGATACCGATGGCTCCCATGATCAAAAGTATCACCCCCGTCAAAGGAACACGCATCAATGCCACGTGCACATAATCTTCAATGATAAGTTTCAGACCAAAATATGCATGCACAATGATCGCAAAAACAAGTAATGTATGCAGTAGCAAAGGGACAAAATGGCTAAAGATTTCAAGCAATTCAAATTGATCCAAAACGCCCGTATAAACAGCGCATAACAATGCAAACGGAAGAGGAAGAAGCACAAGCAGCATCACTGCAGAAAGGCGCTGCCAATACCAGTCAGCCAAGCCATTGTGGGCGGAACCTGTATCTTTATTCGTCATGATTGATTTCCATTTTTGCCATCATAAAAGCCAACCAAACAGGAGTGCAGAAGCTACTGCTATGGTAAGAACAACGCGTGCACTCAGGCGCATCATCCGTTGAGATTCACACCAGCCTGCATCCAGCATAAGAAAACGAATGCCATTACAAAAGTGAAAAGTGATTGCCACACCCACGCTCCATAATATCAAACGACCCATGCCTGAGTGCAGCAATGCAAGCGCCTGATCAAAGTCCTGTGGTGTGCCTAACATGCCATGTAATACCCAAAGATAAAAAGGTAAAAACAATATCAGCACAACCCCACTTCCCCGATGCGCAATACTGGCTAACATGGGTGCACGCCACCTATAGATGCTAAGCCTCGGTGATAAAGGCATGGGTCCTCTTTTTCCACTCACTTTCTGATGCATATATTTATATGTTTAAACCCTTCTTCCTGTCATATTTTCAAATCTTTTTTAAATCATAGCACAAAATATGCCATACATTTGATTTCGCCACCCCAAACAGGAAAATATCCAAAGATCACAATCAATCACCCTCGAAATTTCTGAACAAGCCTTGCCACAATTTCTTCCAACTGCCCGGCACGATGCCATCCCGATTGCTCACCTGCAACCGCATGCAAACCAACAGCCGCAGGTATCGCAACATCAGGAGAAATACCTGTTGCCAGCAAACCGCCAATCATGCCTGCCAGCACATCTCCTGTTCCAGCAACAGCCAGATTAGCTGAGCCAAACGGACACAACCAGACATGGTGATTTGGGGAAACCACCAACGTTTGTGCACCTTTCAAAACGACCCAACCCTGATATTTATCCACCAATGCCAAAGCAGTCGCCAAACGATCCTTTTGCACCTCTGCTGCTGACACACCCAGCAAACGCCCGGCTTCACCGGGATGTGGTGTCATCACAATCAATGCATCCCTCCGTTTCAATTGCTCTGTAAGTTTTGAATTTTCTGACACCATATTCAATGCATCAGCATCCAACACCATAGCAAGGCTGGAATGTAACAGGTCTGCCAACATCCCTGCATAGTCCCTTCCCCAGCCCGGACCTGCAACCACTGCATTGGCATCATGCCAGATCGTTGCCTCTTCCTGAGCATGAACCATGACCTCAAGCGCAGACCCTGCGATGATCGAATAGACATCACCTGGACAAGCAATGCTAACCAGGCCTACCCCCACCGCCTGAGCACCCGCAGCAGTCAATCTCGGAGCACCTGTATAACCTTGAGAACCGCCAAACACCCAAAGATGCCCAAGCGCTTTTTTATGTGTGTCTTCTCCACGCGCAGGAAGGGCACGCCCTAACATGTTTTTATTGATGATATAACTACGCACAGCAGAAAATGGATGTTTATCCATCATCACATCCAGCGTGCCATCCATAATTCCAATTGCAGCAGGTGATAGCAACTCTCCGCGATAAGTTCTACCCTCATTAAGCCAATGCCCCCATTTATAGGCAGCAATAGGCAATGTGAAATCAGCCTTGATCGCCGTCCCGAGCACCTTGCCACTATCCGCATCAATACCACTGGCAATATCAACAGCCAAAACACAGCGGTCGCTGCGGTTGATGCATGCTACCGCCTCGCCGATCCATCCCTCCAAGGGTTTGTTTAAGCCCGTTCCAAAAATAGCATCAACAACCACAGCCGCTCGTCTTAGCCACTCATCCAGAACTGCCAAATCATCGCGACTTATGACCGAACGCACTTTAACCCCAACCTCTTCCGCAAATTCCAATTCTTTGAGCAACTCATCACTCAGGCTCTCAAGCGGCACGAGCGGAATCACCGTCACCGGAATCCGTTTCTTTCTGAGTAAGCGTGCAGCAATAAAACCATCACCAGCATTATTGCCAAAACCTGTAACAACAACGATCCGGCCACCATCTTCTGCATATCTAATGACCGCATCAGCAACGACTTGACCTGCATGCAGCATCAATTCAGAAGCAGAGATATGACCCACATCCACGCTGTATTGATCTGCCATTCGCATCTGATTTGCAGTCAATACAGGGCAATCATTATCGCGCAATCTGTTTTTTGATTTATCTTTCAAATTGCCCTCCCGCCCAAGCTCTTTTTTGTTTCCTGCTCAAAACGAGTCTAGCATACCACCATGCATACTGGTGAAATTATTTCCACAAGCGAACGTGTTTTAACTGAAAACATTCTTGCGCTGCGAAAGTATCCACGCAAAGCATCATACGCACTTGCGGCTTTAGAAGATGTTTATGCGCAGCTTGGTTGTATTCCCGAAATATCCAAAACTATCATCCAGGAATATTTTAATGTGGCGTCTTTTCCTGATGACATATCAGAATCACTGTTTCATGCTAAAACCACAAACACTCAAACAGTGAGAATATGCGCTGGCCCACTCTGCATTCAGGCAGGCAGTGACAAATTGGCTACTAAACTCATTGATACATACACCATGTTTCCCGGCATTGCTATTGAACGTCAATATTGCATGGGAGCCTGTCATTCGGCACCTGTTGCAAAGATGAATGGCACACTGCTTTTAAAGGCTTCATTTGAAAAAATTCAGCAGCAAACTTGCCAAACAGGTGATAAAAGCACCTCCAAAAGTTAAGCATACTCTGAAAAAGTCAGCGTATCCGTGCAGGCCATGAATGGTCTGCTAAAATCATACACGCGAAATGTTTGATTTTGTGAGCAAAGGCAAAACCACGCTTTTGCCTTTGCGCGCTGAAAAACTACACGGACGTAATTTTTCAGAATATTCTTAGCTGGATCCCAAAACATCCTGAACCTTAACTTTCAGCCCAGGCTGGCACCCAGAAAGTAGCCCCTCTCATCTCTTTACGGTGTAAAAGATAATCCGCATCACACTGCGCAACTACGGCCCAAAATGCTTTTGAATGATTCATATGTTTGAGATGTGAAAGCTCGTGCAACATCACATAAAACATTAACTCACGAGGCAAAAACAATAGCTTGGCATTCAGGCTGATATTCCCATTTTTTGCACAACTTCCCCAACGGCTCTTTTGCAAACGTATGCTTATTTTTTGATAACTAAAACCATGTAGTTCGGCCAATCCTGCCAAACTTTCCGGAAAACATTTTTTTGCTTTACGTTTCAACCATCGCTGCAATCCAGCACGAACCGTCTTCGCATCATTCACTTGCCCATTAAGATACAACCCGGAAATAGTTTCAGTAATTCGAATGTTATCCGAATCAGTTTGATGATAAAAAACCGGCAAGGTCAAACCCAACGCCTCCAACACAACCTGTTTCGGAAAATCAGAAAACGCTTCAAGGTTTTCCGGCCGGACATTTTCTCTAAACCGTTTAAGAGAGCGTTCTACCCATTTTTTTTTCTCTTGTAACAGTGCTGCAGCACGCAGCTTGGGAACACCTGTAGGCAATACAACTTCAACACTCATGTTTGGCCGCACAACAATGCGGGCATAACGTGCTCGATGAGAAACCCGCACGGTATAATCAATACCCTCTGCCAAAGCTTTCAATCAGCGCTTTAGATAGCTGTGCATCAGTTTCAAAGAAAGCTGGCGAGGCATGATCTTTTGTAGCATCCACAACATACGATGCCTGAATCCCGGCACACAATAGCCACCGCCTCGCTTCAATGTTTGCAGCGAGGCAGTAACCACCTCTTTAGCAGAAGTTCGAAAAAAACTGCCCTTGCCTTTAGGTGCACCGGACACATCACGAAACCCGGTTGGTGAAGGGCCTGGCGCAAGTGTCACAATGTTTAATTTCCCTTCCAGCTCAGCCCGCAGTGCCTCACTCCAATAGGTAAGCCCTGCCTTGGCTGCTGCATATGTGCTCATATATGGCAATGGTGTTTCGCCCGCCAGTGAAGAAACATTGATGATAAACCCATGATTTCGAATAAGGTTTGGAAGCAATGCATGTGCAATCGCAACAGGGGCTACCAGATCCGTCCGCAAAACATCCAACTGTGCCACGCTTTCGCAGCGTTCAAAGCTCCCCCAAACACCAAAACCTGCGTTGTTTACAAGACCGAAAATCGGCCCCTCTTCAGCCAACGCTTCAATAAAACTTTCCACACTTTTTCTTTGGGAAAGATCAGCAATGATAGATGTATGGCGATCAGGATATTTCAATCCATCGAGTGTAAGTTGCAGACGTGCTTCATCTCTTGCATGCAAAATAAGTTCGGCACCTGACTTTTCCAGTTGCTGTGCAAATTCATAACCAAATCCACCGGAAGCACCTGTAATCAGAATTTTTCCGCCGCTCACCGTCATGACCCAGCACTTACACTTTTCTGTGTTACAGAAGTCTTTCTTTTGATCGATTGCATACGTCTTTCCCGGCCTGAAAAGGCTGCCACTTCATGAATACCGCACATTTCAAGCATTCCCAGACACACGTCCATGGCATGCCCAACTTCACCGGGCGCATGTGCATCCGAGCCAAAACTCACCGGTATATCAAGTTCTGTAGCCCGCGCAATGATACGTGCATGCGGATACACCTCGCGCACTGGCTTGCGTAATCCCGCAGAGCTGACTTCCAAAGCCACATCGGCTTTTTTAACTGCAACAAGCATCCTCTCTTCTGCATCCAATACACGTTGGCTGTCCAGAGGTGGCCTATGCCCAAATTTTTTAATCAGATCCGGGTGCCCGATAATATCAAAGAGTCCTGATTCAGCTGAGGCAGCAACCAGCTCATAATAAGCACAATAGGCATCTTCAACGTCCCAGACTTCCCATTGTTTGACTTCATCAGGGTTATCAAACCCCCACTCACCAATATAATGCACCGAACCAATCACATAATCCCAATCATGAGCAGCGATCATCTCCTGCACATAATTTTCCGTGCCCGGATGAAAATCAGCCTCCAGACCCATTTTGATATCCAAACGACCGGCAAAAATATTTTGCGCCTCACTGACTTCATTCAAATAAGCATCCAGCTCACTTCGATCCATACGCCAAGCCTTATCAAAACCTCCAGGCATCGGAGAATGATCAGACATGCCGATCTCTTTAAGCCCAACCAATAGGGCTGCTTCAGCGTATTCAATCACCGTTCCAATCGCATGGTTACAGCGTGGCGTGTGCATATGATAGTCGGGTACAACCTGAAATTTCATGTCACAATCCTAGCATTCTAAATAGTATGCTGTAAGTCGATTTTTAGTATTTTCATAAAACAGGAAAAAGATGTTTGACAGCGTGCGATAATTAAAGACACTTCGCCGCCGTTAAACGCGCCTATAGCTCAGTTGGTAGAGTAGCGGACTTTTAATCCGTGGGCCCTTGGTTCGAGTCCAAGTGGGCGCACCATATAAATCAAAGGGTTACGTGAAAACGTGACCCTTTTTTGTTTTTTCACCTTGACCGAATCTTGACCAAAACACGAATTTTCAACCCCCTCTAAAGGCCAAAACAAACACATAACACATTGTTAAAAAACAACTTTCCCCCTAAAGGAGCAGCGGACTAAAAAACCGTGGGTCTTAAACATATCCTTTACCCCCCACCCACCTATTTTTGAGAGTACCTTGCGATACGTGCTTTTTTCTCTTTAAAAGCTTCAACAGGTTCAGGAAAAGGAGGGAAAATTTCATGGAAACCTTCGTGAACATTTCGGGACATCTTTACCAAACAGCTTAGTAGCATATGCACGTCTTCTTGTGTCTCACGCAAATGCTGTTTCAAACGTACTTTCGTGTCACCACTATCACTCAAGTACTTCTCATCGACCTCTCCACCATTGTGTTCATGTACATGACGGCGATGAAACATCAAAGCTACATGATCATATTCCCCTTTCTTCATCCCCTTGCACAAATCAATATCAAACCAGCTTTTAAAAATATCACAGACCTCTTCAATATTATAAAAACGATTTTTTAAAAGTCGCTGCTTTCGTTTTTCTGTAAGAGGGATATTATTTACAAGCTCTTTTGCTATTTGACCCATGAATGAGTCGAATTCTGACGCTGCATCCCTGAGACACTTTTCGAGTGCATTACCCGCATTCAAACGTTCACGAATTGTTTGGACGGAATTTTCTTCAAAATCAGTCAAATCGTTCCGAGTGCCACATGATGAGCAGTACCCAAACCGACCCAAGATATCGTTATATTCATCGCAAACTGGACAAGTAAATTTCTTTTGCTGTGATTCCTCGGATACATAAAAAGATGGCTTCTCACTACCACTACCTACAGCATCTGCAACCTCATCCATGTCTATTTCAACTTCACCATTTTCAAGATCTGTCAAAGCATCCTGTAAAACCTCACAGTAGTGATTCACATAGCGCAATTGAGCTTCAGATAGAAATTCGTGACTTGGAGCCCTAAGGGCACAATAAGGACACACATTCGGCCACGGTCCACTTCGCCAATACTTACGACATTGAGGACACTTGTGCCCAAATTTCCCCTGACTATCGGAAGCAAGAATAACTGGGTAACAACCACTGGGAGAAGGATCCGAAGCGCTCCCTATACCACCAAATGCATATGAACCGACTGGAACCCCACCTAGAGCATAAATTCCAATCAAAGTCACTGGACCAGGACGGGATGATCCGTAACCTATCTGATACATGCACCGGCCTTCCTCATCTGTCGTGATAGTGAAAGTAACTTTCCCTCCTGAATGCCCAATCTCTTCAAATTCTGTATCCATGTTAATCACCCTCCGATGGGTTATTATAACTGATTTTTCAACTTGACCAAATCTTGTCCACATCCAAATCCGACATGACGTGTTTTCAACGTATTTAGAGCCGATCAGGAAATGGTTGATTTTCGGAAAGCGTTACAATAACTTGCGCGCCGCTGGTGAGCGGGTTTCTTTAAATCCGTGGCCCTTGGTTCGAATCCAAGTGGGCGCACCATTTTACAAAACGGTTTGTCACACATTTTAAAATCACGAAACAATCATACGTGAAAGAAATCGTGCCAAACATACAAGGTTGACGCGAGAACATAAGATCATATGCTTCGCCGCGTTATTCTAGGTCCCCATCGTCTAGTCGGCCTAGGACACCGCCCTTTCACGGCGGCAACAGGGGTTCGAATCCCCTTGGGGATGCCAAATCAAAAGCTTCCAGCCTCGGCTGGGGGCTTTTATTTTGTTAGCATCTTGTCACCTTCCGAAGTATCACGGCATATTCAGATGTTTTTTATGACCATCATCTCGCATATATTTATCCACTACATCCAAAATACGGTATCCTTGTCTTGCCTTTTCCTGATTGGAGGACTGAATCATCAGACTCCCACATTCATATAACTTACCCAACGTCTCAGCATCATTCATCAAATCATCCAAATCAATTACAATTCCATCTGTTTCGTTCATATTCTCGTTCATCTAAGGATTCCAGCACAAAGGCGATTGAACTGAGTTAAAAAAACCATGTCGGAAGCAGTAGAGAATTATCTCCATTTTCGCTATATTGCGCCGCCGCTCTCATTGATGCGGAAACCAGTTATACAAAGGGTAGTGGCACTCCGCATGGATATATGCATGCACTAACCCTATGGAAAATAAAGATTTTGAGGTATTCATATGAGTCAATTGCCATTGTCAGCGCCAAAAAAGCAAGGTCTGTATGACCCTGCCCATGAACATGACGCATGTGGTGTTGGCTTTGTCGCTCATATTAAAAATCAAAAAAGCCACGATATTGTAGAAAAGGGTTTGGAAATCCTTCATCGCCTGACTCACCGCGGTGCTGCAGGTGCCGATCCACGTGAAGGCGATGGAGCAGGTATTCTGCTTCAAATTCCTGATGCTTTTTTCCGTGCAGTAACCCCGGATTTGGGTATCGAGCTTCCCGCAGAGGGTGAATATGGTGTCGGCATGGTGTTTATGCCTCAGGACGAATCACACCGTCAAGCATGCGAAAAAATTGTTGAGCAGGTCATTGAAGATGAAGGTCAGGTTTTTCTTGGCTGGCGCGACGTGCCGTGTGATGCAGTACGTGCTGATCTGCCTGAAAGTGTGACCATTTGCGAACCTGTCATTCGTCAGGTTTTTGTCGGTCAGGCTAAAACCTGTATCGATCAGGATGCACTGGAACGCAAACTTTATGTCATTCGTCGTGTTGCCAGAAACCGCATTGATGCACTCGGTTTTGAAGATGAGGCCAATTTCTATTTTGCATCTATGTCGAGTCTTACTATTGTATATAAAGGCATGTTTCTTTCACATCAGGTAGGTGCTTATTATGAAGATCTGCGTGATGCACGCATGACTTCAGCACTTGCACTGGTGCATCAGCGTTTTTCCACCAACACCTTTCCTGCATGGGAGCTGGCTCACCCGTTCCGCATGATCGCACATAATGGCGAAATTAATACCGTACGTGGCAACATCAACTGGATGAATGCACGGCGGCATTCCATGAAGTCCGAACTTCTGGGTGATGATCTGGACAAGCTCTGGCCTGTCATTGCTGAAGGCCAGTCTGATACCGCATGTTTTGATAACGCCATCGAGCTGCTAACCATGGGTGGTTATTCGTTGGCACATGCCGCGATGTTGTTAGTCCCTGAGGCATGGGCTGGCAATCAGTCTATGGACGAGACACGCAGAGCATTTTATGAACATCATGCCGCACTGATGGAGCCATGGGATGGCCCGGCTGCTGTTGCCTTTACCGATGGTCGTCAGATTGGTGCGACACTGGATCGTAATGGTCTTCGCCCTGCGCGTTACCTGATCACCGATGATGATCTGGTGGTGATGGGATCTGAAATGGGTGTATTGAACATTCCTGAAGAGAAAATCGTGAAAAAATGGCGTCTGCAACCCGGTAAAATGTTCCTGATCGACCTGAAAGAAGGCCGGATCATTGATGATGCCGAAATTAAAGAGCAGTTATCCAACGAAAAACCTTATCAAAAAATCCTGGCTAAAACCCAAATCCAGCTTGAAACATTGCCTGAAGAAGTCGCACCCATGGCACCTGAACATGATGCGCTGCTCAACAAACAACAAGCCTTTGGTTACTCACAGGAAGATTTGAAATTTCTGATGACACCCATGGCAATATCCGGTCAGGAAGCAACGGGTTCCATGGGCAACGATAATCCATTGGCAGTTCTCTCCAACCGTTCCAAACATCTGAGCAACTATTTCCGCCAACTTTTTGCACAGGTCACCAATCCACCGATTGATCCGATCCGTGAAGAGATGGTGATGAGCCTGACCTCCATTATTGGTCCGAATCCAAACCTGTTCAGTCTGGATACAGATGAACCACAAATGCGTCTGGAAGTGCACCAGCCGATCCTGACCAACATCGATCTTGAAAAAGTTCGTCATATTGAGCGTTACACAGATGGCAAATTCCGCACCACAACTCTCTCCATGTGTTACACCGCTGATCAGGGCGCCGTGGGAATGGAAAATGCTTTAAATAAGCTTTGTGATGCAGCTGAGAAGGCAGTGAATGAACATTATAATATCGTCATTCTTTCCGATCGTGAAGTGGATGCCGATCACATGGCCATCCCTGCCCTGTTGGCCACATCTGCAGTTCATCAGCACCTGATCAATAAAGGTTTGCGCACAGAGACCGGGCTGGTGATCGAAACCGGAAGTGCCCGTGAAGTTCATCACTTTGCCACCCTGGCAGGTTATGGTGCCGAAGCAATTAACCCGTATTTGGCATTTGAAACCCTGTTTGATCTCCAGCGCAATGGTGAATTGCCAGAAGAACTGACACTTGAAGAGATCAAAATCCGTTATGTCAAAGCTATTGATAAAGGCATCTTCAAGGTGATGTCCAAAATGGGCATTTCAACGTATCAATCTTATTGTGGCGCTCAAATTTTTGAAGCCATTGGCCTGGCATCCGGCTTTATTGAAAAATACTTCACTGGTACGGCCAGCCAGATTGAGGGGGTAGGCCTTTCAGAAATATCCGAAGAAGCCGCACGCCTGCATCGTGATGCCTTTGGCCATGCTCAGATTTACAAAAATGCGCTGGATGTTGGTGGTGATTATGCATGGCGTGTGCGCGGCGAAGAGCATCTGCTTGGCCCGGAAACCATTGCCAAAATTCAACACGCAGTACGTACAAATAATTATGGGCTTTATAAAGAGTATGCGGATCACATCAATGATCAGGCAGGTCGTTTAACCACCTTACGCGGCCTGTTTAAGTTTAACAAAGGCCATTCAATTTCCATCGATGAAGTGGAATCGGCTGAAAATATTGTCAAACGTTTTGTGACCGGGGCCATGTCCTTCGGTTCGATTTCACACGAAGCGCATTCCACATTAGCGATTGCCATGAACCGTCTCGGCGGCAAATCCAATACAGGTGAAGGTGGCGAAGAGGTTGAGCGTTTTACCCCAATGGCAAATGGTGATTCCATGCGCTCGGCTATCAAACAGGTTGCATCCGGACGTTTTGGTGTAACCAGTGAATATCTGGCAAATGCTGATCAAATCCAGATCAAAGTTGCGCAAGGTGCAAAACCGGGTGAAGGCGGCCAATTGCCGGGTCACAAAGTCGACCAACGTATCGGCCGTGTTCGTCATTCCACACCCGGTGTGGGTCTGATCTCTCCACCTCCACATCATGATATTTATTCCATTGAAGATCTGGCACAGTTGATTTTCGATCTGAAAAACACCAATACCGATGCAGACATCTCTGTAAAACTGGTATCAGAAGTGGGTGTTGGCACCATCGCCGCAGGCGTGGTGAAAGCGCATGCTGATCACGTCGTCATTGCAGGACACGATGGCGGTACAGGTGCATCCCCGCTGACTTCGATCAAACATGCAGGCTCTCCGTGGGAGCTTGGCCTTGCCGAAACTCAGCAGACGCTCGTATTGAACAGACTTCGTGGTCGCACACGTCTGCAAGCCGATGGACAGATGCGTACAGGCCGGGATGTGATCATTGCAGGGCTTCTGGGCGCAGATGAAGTGGCATTTGGCACCATCGCACTGATTGCTGAAGGGTGTATCATGATGCGTAAATGTCATCTCAACACCTGCCCTGTTGGTGTTGCAACACAAGACCCTGAACTGCGCAAAAAGTTTGTTGGCACACCCGAAGACGTGGTTAACTTTTTCATGTTTGTTGCCGAAGAAACACGTGAAATCATGGCCAAACTTGGTTTCCGCACCTTTAATGAGTTGATCGGACGTACTGATATGCTTGATACCAACGATGCAATCCGCCACTGGAAATCTCAGGGGCTGGATCTATCGCCGATGTTCCATAAGCCTGAAACATCCGGTGGTGCCATTTACCACTGTGAAACCCAGGATCATGGTCTTGAGGCTTTGATAGATAATCAACTTATCGAACAAGCCAAACCTGCATTGGAAGAGAAAAAACCAGTGCTGATCGACATAGATGTCTGCAATGCAGATCGAAGTTTTGGTACCATGTTATCCGGTAAGGTTGCCAAAAAGTATGGTATACAAGGCCTCCCGGAAGACTCCATCGTTATCAAAGCCAAAGGTACGGCAGGCCAGTCCCTTGGTGCATGGCTGGCACGTGGTGTCACTATTGATTTGGCGGGTGAAGGTAATGATTATGTGGGTAAAGGCCTCTCCGGCGGCCGCATTTCCATCTACCCACCAAAAGAAACACCAATCAAAGCGGATGAAAATATTATTGTGGGCAACACCGTACTGTTCGGTGCGATTGCCGGTGAATGTTATTTCAACGGCATTGGTGGTGAGCGTTTTGCAGTGAGAAACTCCGGTGCCGTTGCCGTCGTTGAAGGTGTGGGTGACCATGGTTGTGAATATATGACGGGTGGTACAGTTGTCGTACTCGGTGAAACCGGGCGCAATTTTGCAGCCGGTATGTCAGGTGGTATCGCCTATGTACTGGATGAGACTGGTGATTTTGAGAATCGCTGTAATATGGCTCAAGTGGCTTTGGAACCAATTGCTTCTGAATCAGACGCACTGGAGGCACTTGATCATCAAGGGGCAGACCTTGAAACCCATGGCCGTGTCGATATCAAACATACCTTGTCTCAGGACGACCAGAAGATTCTACGCACACTGATCGAGCGTCATGTGCACTACACCAATTCTGCACGTGGCAAATCAATTCTGGATGACTGGGATGCATATCTGCCGCAGTTCACCAAGGTGATGCCTGTAGATTACAAACGTGCGCTTGCTGAAATGGAAGCGGAATTGAAAGTAAAACACAATGTTAAAGCAGGCAAGGAGCATGCAAATGGGTAAGCCGACTGGATTTAAGGAGTACTCACGCGAAAACCTGAGCTACGCACCGGTTGCGGATCGTATTGTCCACTATAATGAATTTTCAAAACTACCAACCGATATGGCCACACAAGGTGCACGCTGCATGGATTGCGGCATTCCATTTTGCCACAATGGTTGCCCGGTCAACAACATCATTCCTGACTGGAATGACCTTGTGTACCATGGAAAATGGCGTGAAGCCCTTGATGTATTGCACTCCACCAACAACTTCCCTGAATTCACAGGCCGCATATGCCCTGCCCCATGCGAAGAGGCATGCACAGTTAATTTAATCGGTGATGCGGTTTCAATTAAAAATATCGAGTTATCCATCATTGAAAAAGGCTGGCAGGAAGACTGGATCACGCCACAACCACCGGAACATAAATCAGGCAAGAAGGTTGCCATTGTTGGTTCCGGGCCTGCAGGTCTGGCATGTGCCCAGCAACTTGCACGTGTTGGTCACGATGTGGTGGTTTATGAAAAAGAAAATCGTGTTGGCGGTCTGATGCGTTATGGCATCCCAAACTTCAAGTTTGAGAAACATATCATTGATCGCAGAATCGCGCAGATGCGTGGCGAAGGTGTGAATTTTATGGCCGACACCCATATCGGTGTTGATCTCTCCAGCAAAGATCTATTGAATAAATATGATGCAGTCGTATTGACCGGTGGTGCCGAAAAGCCTCGTGATTTACCCATTGAAGGCCGAAATGAATACTCCGGCATCCATTACGCCATGGAATTTTTAACCAAAAACACCAAACGTGTACTGGGCGATGAAATTGCCGATCAGGATTTCATCTCAGCCAAAGACAAACATGTCGTGGTCATTGGTGGTGGCGACACAGGCTCTGACTGTATCGGCACATCCAACCGCCATGGCGCAGCCAGTGTGACTCAGCTGGAAATCATGCCTGCACCACCTGAAATACCAAACAAATTGACCACATGGCCAAACTGGCCGATGAAGATGCGTACCTCCACCTCACAGGATGAAGGTTGTGAACGTGACTTTGCAGTCACTACCAAACGTTTTGCCGGTGAAAATGGCAAGGTGACTACCATTGAGTGTGCCCGTGTTGACTGGTCACAGGACGAAAAAAGTCAATGGCAGATGAAAGAGATTGCAGGTTCCGAGTTCACACTCAAAGCCGATCTCGTTCTACTCGCTATGGGTTTTGTGCATCCGGTACACGAAGGCATGATTGAAGAGTTGGAAGTAGAAAAAGATGCGCGTGGTAATGTTGCAGCCAACACCGAGGACTACAAAACCAGCCTCGACAAGGTCTTTGCTGCTGGCGATATGCGCCGTGGTCAGTCACTGGTCGTTTGGGCTATCCGCGAAGGCCGTCAGGCTGCACGTGCAGTTGATACATACTTAATGGGTTCGTCCAACTTACCCCGCTAACGATACAATAATAAGAACGACAAAGGGCCGCTTTATGTGGCCCTTTGTCGTTTCAGTATACAAATATAAAATAGTATTTCGTATAAAAAAGTAAGCATATCATTGAATAAAATGGTTCTAAAAATGAAAAAGTCTGTATTTTCAGGCTATTTCACTCATGAATCTCACAAAAGAGAGCTGAAACGCTGCTTTTGTAGTTTTTAGTTATTTAGCTTCTTTAATATCACCTATAAAATCATGAAGCTGTTTTGCCAACGCAATCGCTTGAACCGGCTTATCCTCTTTTTTAAGCTGACCAATAAGTCTATCCCCTTTCATCACCAATGACTTATTATGGAAATTACGAATCAGTTCTTTCTTTAAAAGCTGCCAGGTAGCGAACAATTCAATCAGACGAACATTCAACATATCCTGATTGGCATTGGCATCTTCCATATTAAGTAACATCACTTCCCGCCCGAGATAATCCAACCATGCAATTTCACGTTTTCTGACATCAGAAAATTGCGTAAATCGAAAAATTGAACCACTCAATTGATTCGCTCCAATGGCAACGCCTATCCATGATTGCCGTTGCAGATCCATGTTGATCACACGTATCCAGGAAAAAGCCAAAATCAATTCGCGTGAACGGCGTTCATCAAAAGAGCCCGTCTGGGAATCATAATGTAATTGATCAAGTTCAATATTGATTTGCTGATACAGGTGCTGGCAAGCAGGCCCATCTTTGGCAAGAGCTTTTTTTACCAGCGCTTCAGTATGGAGCTCCATCGAAGAAAGGAGATCGGGCGTGACTTTGGCTGACGTTGCCAATGCAGGTAAAGATGTCGATAAAAAAAACGCCAACAACGCAACGCTATATAGAAGTGCGTGAGGTATTCTCATAGCAAAACCTCCTCATCTATTCAGATTCAAGAGACCATAGAGGAGCATAGAGACCAAGGCAAACAGAGGCGTGTAAACAGAGTTAGTATTGTCGTGTTTGTCAGTCAACCATTTTGATCGCAAAACTTTCACCTATTTATTGTATCCACCAAGCCGAAGAGACTTCAACCTTGTGTCTTAAGCATCAATATGATGGCTTAAGCCTGCATTGTTCACACCGATAAGATATAAACACGCCAAAAAATCGGAGCGTGGACGGGAATGGCTCGTCTAAAGATATGAAACAAGGATCGCACAATGATCATATACAAAGCTTTGGGTTTTCTGTTTATTGGTCTGGGTTTTATTGGGATTTTTCTACCGTTGCTTCCCACCACCCCATTTATCCTTCTCGCCGCCGGATGTTTCGCCAAGTCTTCAGAGCGGTGGTACCACTGGCTACTCTCCAATCGAACTTTCGGACCTGTGATTAAAAACTGGCAGGAGCATCAATGCATCTCATGCAATTCAAGACGCATCGCCGTCTTATCTGTGATTTTCTTTGGTGGTTATTCCGTGTTTTTTGCACTGGCCAATGTCTATATTATCTCCTTCGGCGCAGCACTGATTCTCTTCACACTTTTCTATCTCTATCGGCAAAATGTATGTGAACAGGAAAATGCATGAACTGTTTTAAAAAAAACGTCATTTGAGGTAGAAAAGAGACGACTTTCTTCTTAAACCACCTATGTATCGGCCCAAAAAGAGCCTCTAACCCCATAGCCTGCTCACACAGTTATAAGTACCGTTAGCATAATTATATCTATTCACTTTATGCCCGTTCCCAACCAGGCATCCGCAGATAGTGAAACTGGCGTAGTTGGTAATCTATTTTCCAGATATGCCAATGCTAAAAGCTCTTTTTCACGCCACTGCGTTGCACCCATGTTGTTTTTCATCATTGTAATCGGTGCACTGCCCTTGACCATACCATCCCAAAATTCGCGAATGGACTCTACGGGAAAGTTTTTGGACATTTGTTGAATCCGAACATTCCGGAAACCAGCATCCTGAAGTTCTTTTTCGAACACTTCGGGATTTTCTAACGACTCGAGCGCCATTTTTGGCTCCGGCAAATCGGGTTTAATGGCACGCAGTGCACCAAACATCGCTTGCATGGCTGGTGATTGATCTACAGGTGCCCAGCTACTGACAGCAACCCGACCTCCCGGTTTCAATGTCCTATATATCTCTGAGAATCCTTTGCAACGGTCCGGGAAAAACATCAACCCAAACATGGAAAATGCGGCATCAAATATATCACCCTCATAGGGTAGTGCCTGACCATCACCGTGGTATGTTTGAATATTTTCCAAACCTGCATCGCTGATTTTATGATCCAGAATCGAAAGCATGGATTCCGAAAAATCGATGGCATGCACCGAGTCCACCTGATCTGCGATCATCAGCGAAACCGTGCCCGGCCCGCAAGCCACATCCAGCACTTTCGTCTCTGCTTGAAGCTTTGTAGCGGCAACAGCTTCCTCAGCATATTGTTCTAACATCTGCATGGTTGTTTCAGCATAACCACTGGCTACCAAATCCCATGGCTCAGGCACCGCTAACATATTTGGTTTTTTACTCACTAGTCACCTCGTATCAAACATGATCATCGCAATATCCTTGTATGACGGTCAAGCACTGCTTCAAAACCTTTTAACAATAAACATGTTCATAGCCGACTCGCCAGCCATCTCTCCCGATCAATTTTATACAATACGTGCTCCCGAAGCGGGTTGTTTTCAGGAATAATCGGATGTTCAAAATTCCTTCCGGTATTCACCATGTTCAAACGTTTCATCACTGCTTCAGAATTTTTATTTGCAACCGAAGCAAACGAATAAATTTCGGATAATCCTAGCCTGTTAAACCCTGTTTCCAGCGATGCGCTGGCAGCCTCTGTCGCATACCCTTTACCCCAATATTTTTTCGCTAAGCGCCATCCAATTTCGACACAGGGCGTTACTGGCAATGCATATGTAGGTTCATGAAGACCAACAAAACCAATAAATGATTGATCGTTCATTAATTCGACAGCCCAAAGTCCCCAGCCTCTTTCTGCGATGCACGACATTATTTTTTGAGCCATCGCGTTGCTCTCTGCCGTGCTCAGCACATCAGGGTAATATTCCATCACAATCGGATCTGCATTTAAGCTGGCGAAGTCAGGCCAATCTTCTTCACACCACTGTCTCAACAAAAGCCGCTCTGTATGTATTTCAATGATCTTTGTCATTTGTAAACCTTCCTACTGAACAGTCTATAAATCAAATATAAAGCAGTTAAAACACATTAAAATATGTGTGACTCAAACATACCTGACCCCGATGAAAAGTAGATGCTTATCTGAATGGAAAAATCTGACAGTATTGCGCCATGAAAAAATCAAAAAGCCGCTATAAAAAAGATCAGCTTTTTTCCGCACCCAAAGAGAGTGTGGATGCGTTTCATTTTGATGAAACGGTCACGGAAGTATTCCACGATATGATCCAGCGCTCAGTGCCCGGCTATGGAACCATACTTCCTTTTATTGGACTGATTGCTGCTGAATATGCACAGGACAATACGACCTTGTACGATCTTGGCTGTTCGCTCGGTGCGGCAACCCTCTCCATGCGCCATCAAGTGACAGCGAAGGCCTGCAACATCGTTGCCGTAGACAATTCCGAAGCGATGGTATCTCGCTGCATTGAAAACATGTCAAAAGATGATACAAGTTTCCCGGTTTCCGTGCATTGCGAAGAGATTCAACAAACTCATATCAACAATGCATCGGTGGTGGTAGTCAATCTGGTTTTGCAATTCATTGCCATCCATGAACGCGCCACACTGTTGAAAAAAATCTATACTGGTATGAATCCGGGCGGCATTTTGATTCTCTCCGAAAAACTTCATTTTGACGACGATCATCATCAAAATGATAAAAACAGTGAAAATCAGATACAGACACATCTTCATCACGCATTCAAACGGGCGCAGGGTTATTCCAACCTGGAGATCAGTCAAAAACGTTCAGCGCTGGAAAATGTGCTCATTCCTGAATCACTGGATGTACACCTGAGTCGCCTTAAAAAATCCGGTTTTTCGCAGGCCTTTGTCTGGTTTCAATGTTTCAACTTTTCTTCAATCATTGCCATTAAATAACTCTTTTCATGAAATCATACAAAAAAGTAGAAGAGAAGAAGCTTAAAGAGGCCATTTTAGACTCAAACATTTCATCTTTTTCTGATAATTTAATACGCCTGAATGAACAGGGCTGGGCCAAAATTCTCAAACATGGTGACTTACCACGCTGGGGTAGTGGTTTTCATGCGCTGCCTGATGTTACTCCATCATACATTGATCTCAACACAGATTGCATACAAATAGGCAGCATGGATGACTGCTCCCAGAGTCATGATAAAATCAAAGCAGCATTGAAAAAAATGCACCCCTGGCGCAAAGGGCCATTTGATATCTTTGGTGTACATATCGATACCGAATGGCATTCGGACTGGAAATGGGATCGTATCAAAGATCACATTTCACCACTCAAAGATCGCACCATTCTCGATGTTGGCTGTGGCTCCGGGTATCATATGTGGCGTATGTTGGGTGCAGGGGCTGGGCTTGTGATCGGCATTGATCCCACCCCTTTATTCTCCCTCCATTTCGCCACTGTGAAGCGTTACACACCTGACTCAAATGCATTCATCATCCCTGTCGGCATTGATGACATGCCTGAGAAAATGGCTGGGTTTGACTCTGTTTTTTCGATGGGAATCCTTTATCACAGGCGATCACCCATCGATCATCTGATCCAACTCAGAGAATTACTTTGTCCCGGTGGTGAACTCGTGCTCGAAACATTGATTATCGAAGGCAATGAGACTAGCTGCCTGATCCCTGAAGGACGTTACGCCAAAATGCGCAACATCTGGTTCATTCCCTCTGTTGAAATGCTTAAGACATGGATAAAGCGCGCCGGCTTTGAAAACATCCGCTGCGTTGATGTGAATACCACCACAACGGATGAACAACGTTCAACCGAATGGATGCAGTTTGAATCTCTAGCGAATTTTCTTGATACAAACGATACATCTAAAACAATCGAAGGCTATCCTGCACCTGTTCGAGGCACAATTATTGCTAGCAAAATGAGTTAACCCTTTTGTGTGGTTATTAGATTGTGATTTTTTACATGCGTTTTTAGAAAATCATGTCTATACTTAGCCACTTGAAATGGGGATATTTCAAACAGGAAGGGAATTTATGCAATGAATAATTGTGAATTTCATCAACGAACCATTGCCAAATGGCACTGCTCAGAATGCAATAGCAGCTACTGTGAAGCATGTGTTTTAACAGAGAAGTCTATTGAAACGGTCTCTTGCCCAGTCTGTTTACACACGCTTGAACTCAATGCCCCGACTTCAAAAAACCCACTCTGGAAGCAGTTAGCGAACAGTGTGAAACCCCGCATGAAAAGGAAAAAACGTCATGCTACGCCACTACCCAATGTGTTATATAAGGCGCATGTATTTCGAAAGGCTGGAGATATTCCTAAAGCCATTCAACTTCTTAGCAACCACCTTTCCGAAGAAACACTGGTCAATGATGCAAACATTCAAACCAGAGAACTTTTTCATGAACTTTTGAAACTTGAAAGTAAAAACACTGAAATGCTGGAGCATGCTAAAACATATATCTCCACGTTAATCACTCATGCTTCACCCAAAAAAGCGTTTCCGATTTATAGAGATTGCCTTAAAACAGAACGTTCTTTCAAACTGAATGATGCAGAAGAAACGTTCAGACTTTGTAAGGCTGCCCACAATGCCATGGATTATCGTCTATTTTTGGCCGCTTCCGATGGTTTTATAAAACAACACCCTGATTTTCATGGTAATGTAGAATTATACATCATGGTTGCCACAACACTTTCTCAAGAGTTCCGAAAAGATAAAGAAGCACAGGGAATTTTAAGGTATCTTCTTAAAAAATATCCGTTTCATGAGCTAACGCCTGAAATCGAAAAACAATTAAAACTCGTCAAAAAAATAGAAACGAGCAATTTCCAGTAATTTATTTTTCTATAAAATCACTCATAAAACAGGTTTATAGTGTTTTTAGAGATAAAAACACAAAAATAAGATGTTAAAAATATCTTATTATAACATCATTCAGGGTCCATAAATTTAAAAAATCTTATGAACTGTGTTTTTAAAATCGTCCACTTGAAAAGGTTTATGAATAAACCCTGCCAATTTTCGTTCATCAAAATCACGAACAGTCTCATCTTTGGAATAACCTGAGATAAGGATCACTTTCACATCAGCATCTATTTTCTGCAACTCAGCACAACATGTTTTACCACCCATAACTGGCATGGTCATATCCAGAATCACGCCGACAATTTCCTGTTTGTATTGGGCAAACAACTCGACACCTTCTTTGCCATCACTGGCCAGCAACACATCACAGCCCATCTCTTGCAAGAGAATTTCTGCCATCTCGCGGATTTCTTCTTCATCATCAATAAACAGTATCGTGCCCAAAGTTTTTTCAGCCGGGAATTTTTCAACCGATGACTTTTTAACAGGACTCCCTCCCATACTTTTTTCCATGCCAGAAACTATATCAGTAGCCGGAACAACGGCCTCATCAACGACTTTCGTTTCAGATTTCATCACGGGAAAACCAATTGTAAACGTTGTCCCAACACCTACTTCAGACCTTAATTTCATCACGCCAAGATGCCCGTTCACAATGCCTATCACCGCACTCATGCCCAAACCACGGCCCGTAAATTTCGTTGTGAAAAACGGATCAAAAACTTTCCGCATTGTCTCCTCATCCATGCCGTGTCCTGTGTCAGCAACTTCAAGAAACACATAACGTCCATTATCATTTTCAGGCTGAGAAACAAGCACATTTTCTTTGGATAAATCAAAGTCTCGAACGCCTGTAGTAATCGAAATTATTTTTTCATTCCTATCCATCGCCTCCGATGCATTGGTCAGCAGATTGATAATAACCTGTCGAATTTGAGTGACGTCGCCTTCAAAGTGAGGAATATTTTCATCCAGATTCAGTCGCAGCTTCACACCTTTGGAAATTGAAATTTCCATTAAAGAGAGCATATCACCCACTACTTCGGATAGATTGATCGCTTGAATCACAAACTTCCCTTTCCCGGCATAAGCAAGCATCTGTTGACATAAATCTGCGGCCTTGGCACTGCTTGCCTCAATTCTGCCAATTAAATCACTCATACGAGAAGTTGGATCAAGTTTTCTTTTAGCCAAATCTGCATTTCCAACAATACTGGTCAGAATGTTATTAAAATCATGCGCAATACCACCTGCCAACACCCCCAGCGATTCAAGCCTGTCCACGTGCTCCATTTCCCGCTGAAGCGCCCGTTCACGGCTCAAATCCCTTGCAACAATAGCGTAATATTCAGGTATTTTGGAATCTTTCCCAAACGACATAAAAACCGCCGATGTCGGAACCTCATGCCCATCGCTGTGTAACAGTAAACACTCAATTTCAAGTGCCTGTCCGGAAACCGTTTGAGGCAATAATGTTTGAATGATTCGCTGACTTTCCTGTTCACTATGGAAATCTGAAATATTCATTTCATTGATGTTACAATCTTCCGGTAAACCCACCATTTTTCGGCCACCACTGTTCATATACACAAGATCACCGGACGCATTCGTTAATGCCACATAATCACTGGTCAATTCTACAATTGAAGCCAGACGTCTGCGTTCCTCCTCTCCCCTTTTTCTTTCAGTAATGTCCACATGCGTGCCGACCAATCGGACAGGCTTTTCATTATCTTCATTCCAGACCATGAAACCACGCGAAAGCACATCAATCCAGCCACCTTTTTTATGGGCCATCCGCATCTCAATTTCAAATGAGTGACGCCTGCCCTTCATATAATCCTGAACTTTCTGTAATACCGAATCTTTTTCATCTGGATGCACAAGCATGCCCCAGGTATCGATGCTCGCTTCCAATTCATCTTCATTGTATCCCAGCATACTTTTCCAGCGTGGGGAGTAATAAACTTCATCGGTTTCCAAATTCCAGTCCCATAGGCCATCATTCGCCCCACGCATCGCCAACGCAAAACGTTCTTCACTTCGTTTTATCTCTATAGAGCCTTCTTCAACCAGCCTTGCCAGGTTTTCATTCGCATTTTTCAAGACCACTTCAGCCTGCTTGCGTTCACTAATATCGCGTAAAATTACCACAAAAAAATTACTCGATTCACGTTTTAACGTTGAAACTGCAAGTTCTACAACAATGTTAGAACCATCTTTTAGTAAAACCATGACTTCCATTGGGCTATGGGGCGAATGATTTTTTCCATCCGTTAGATATCGGTTTACAGCCCCTGCATATCCATCTTTCAAACCCTCAGGGAAAAGAATTTCTATGAGTGGCTTCCCTATCGCCTCATTCTCCTCCCACCCAAACATCAGTTCCGCTCTTGGGTTCCAGTGTGTGATTTTTCCGCAATCATCTATGCCAACAATCGCATCCATGGCATTTTCAACAAGAAGCCGCGACCATTCCTGAACTTCTTTTAATTTTGCTGCCTCTTCTTTAATTCGCTGTTGATAGGCTTTAAGCTGCTCCTGAAAATGCGACTGCCTCTCTCCACCCTCAAGCAAAAAAATTCGCCGTTGCAAAGCCCCGATGACCTCCTGCGCTGCCTCCAACTCTTCTTTCATATGTTCGGGTTTCATTCGCGCCCCAGTGCCAAAGCAACCAGCGTCTGATTAATATGTAAGCCATTCCAAAGTTCACCGTAGGTATTAAAACCAATCACATGGCTTGCAACAGTTGCAACATGCCGGGCTAATATCTGACTCTGCGCCTGTCCTTCAGCCTCAAGACTTCTGAATACACAATTACACATAAACAGCAACTTGGCTTTTCCTGAGTCATCCACCATTCCTGAAGCGGACTGCTTCAATTCACTGGCCATATCCCGATGTTCACAAAGATTCAGTACCATGCCCTCTTCAATCGCACAATAAAATATCAGTGAGCCATCATCACCAACACTTTGAATGGATCGCACATACGGTTCACCCCCATAAACATAGATCAGCGGATGATCTGAAAAAACCTGAAAATTAAGCTCTTCTACCTTCAACCCCAGCAGACGGGCATAGTGAGCTGCTGCCGGCTTTCCATCCAAACGAAGCACTTTACGTTCAAGTTCATCAGCTTTGCTAATCACCATGTCGATATTTCCCGGCACAAAATGTTGATGTTTAATGCACTTAAACGGTTCATCACTCTCTGCCAGTATAAAAACCGCGCCTCCGCTAATCGCTGTGCCATTGGCAATCACATAAGTCTTCTCAAATTTCAGGTCATCCCCTGCAATACCACCCAGAAACGGCACATTACCCAGCTCATTCGCCATCGCTGCAACCGCTGCACCATCCAGCCCTGTCATACCATCAATCAGGCCGATACAAAAATGTCTTTTTGGTGTCAGATCACTACGCCGCACATCCAGTTTTTCCAATAATGCGTTATAAATATGACTCGCTGTCGCCGCATTAAAGTCGTCAAGCGACTCGATTACCTCAAGCGCCCAATGAATTTTTGACGATAAAATACCAGTCAACACCAATGATTGACTCTGATAGTGACCCGTTCGCCATTCACCAGCGGTCGTACACCCGGTAATGATACTGTTTGGAAAACGTTCACTCAAAATCTGAGCAATTTTCTGTGAATTCTGTTTTGTAGAGTGGAAAACAAAAATAATTTCAGGCTGTTGGGCATCATCAACGGGCCAATCTTTTATGGCCTCAGAAACAGCACGCTTAGAATCCGCATCTTCAGAATGTCCTTCAAACACTTGCATCGGCAACCTCACTACCCGCTGAGTCAGACACCCTTCCTTCTCGTTTTAACATAGCAAGTATATTGCCATATCATTCAGTTATATAAACAAAGTGGCTCTACTCACTCCAACATCAAAGCCCGAGACAATCAACCGCACCACACGCTATGACCTGATACGTCATCGATTCAATAAACCGTTCAAACACCTCCTTCAAACAACGTACCTGAAGTATCCAAAACCAGTTTTCCTGTTATACCACCCTCCGCAATCATTCTGTGAGCCCTGGCAGCATCTTCCAAAGGCAACACCTCTGAGACAAAAACAGATAGCCTGTTTTCATCAAAAAGCTGTGCACACTGTTCCAGAATATCAGCATGATGTTCAGCACCTTCTTTTAAATCACACACCATAGGCGAAAGCATCAGCTCCTGACTGACCCGCACGTTTTTGAGGCGAAGGCTTTTCCAGTCCACATCATCAGGCACCTGTAAAAGGGTCACAAGATCACTGTAATGTGCCATGGCAGGTATCAGCTGATGAAATGCGCTGCCACCCACCGTATCCAAAGCCACATTCACACCCGCACCTTCTGTCCATTCCAGAAGCGTTTTACTCACATCTTCTTTTTTGTAGTTGATTGCCAAATCAGCTCCTAATTCACATACCAACGCAGCGTTCTCTTTAGAGCTGACTGTCGTTGCGACTTCACAACCTGCAATTTTTGCCAATTGAATCGCCACATGCCCCACGCCGCCAGCCCCTGCATGAATGAAAACCTTCTGACCTGTGTGAATTCGAGCACGATCAAACAATGCCTCCCACGCAGTGATCAATACCAGTGGTGCAGCCGCAGCCTGATCAAAACCAAGTCCCACAGGCTTGAGCGCAACATAGGCTTCATCCACAACTGCATACTCAGCATAATTGCCAATAGAGTTTCCAGCACTTCTCTGACCCAAACCGCCATAACAATAATAGACATGCTCACCAATCTGAAATTGTGTCACATCATCACCGATGGCCTCCACAATACCGGCGCCATCACAACCAGGCACCGCCGGCAATCCATCTGAAAAATAGAGGCCGTTCTCACGCAACTTGTCATCAATTGGGTTTACACCCGCAGCCATCACACGAATAAGCAGCTGGTTTGCCTCCGTTATTTCAGGGCGAGCAAGATCCGCAGGTTTAAGAACCTCGGGACTTCCCGATTCAGACATGACGATAGCGCGCATTGCAACTCCTTCCAAAAAACTTTTAAAAAATAATGGTTGAAAACTTTATCACTTTTGTATATTTTTGACACGCAAGGCTGTACTGAAACTTCGACTTTCATGATCATCAATTGTGATCATTTAGTTGCCTCAGTTTAAGTAATAAGTAAAAACACATGATTAAGTTTTTAAATGTTTTTTTATAGAGGATGTCGCTCTCTTATGCGCATCACCAGCAATAAAATAAATGCAGGATACTGGCAATGGACGAAGAGAACAAAGACACACCGGAAATCCAACAACTTATCGATCGAATGAGTGATCCTAAAAAAGTTTTGGAGTCTCCAACCGTTATTTCAGGAAAGAAACTTCTCCGTTTGAGCTATGAACAGGGAAGCTTCCCCTACCCCGAAAAAATGGCATTGAAAGAGTATGAAAGAGAAAAACATCTCCTGCAAACTGAACTGCTTAAAGTTCAGGCATGGGTCAAAGAGGCAGGGCAAAGAATACTGGGGATTTTTGAAGGCCGTGATGCAGCAGGCAAAGGTGGAACCATCAAACGATTCAATGAACATTTAAATCCTCGTGCTGCACATGTTGTCGCACTTGAAAAACCCAACGAGCGCGAACAGGGGCAGTGGTATTACCAGCGCTATATCAAACACCTGCCAACCAAAGGTGAGATGGTTTTTCTTGATCGCTCCTGGTACAACCGGGCCGGTGTAGAACGTGTCATGGGTTTTTGCACCGATGAAGAATATTTTGAATTTCTTCGTCAGGCACCTCAGCTGGAACGCATGCTTGTCAATTCCGGTCTGCACCTTTTCAAATACTGGTTTTCAGTAAGCCGACATGAACAACTCCGGCGTTTTCACCTGCGCACCCATGATCCACTTAAACACTGGAAATTAAGCTCCATCGACATTCACTCGCTCGACCGGTGGGATGCATATTCTGAGGCAAAAAATGCGATGTTTTTTCATACCAATACGGCCGATGCCCCATGGACGATTGTGAAATCAGATGATAAAAAACGGGCGCGAATTAACTGCATGCGCCACTACCTTCATCAGCTTGATTATCCTAACAAGGACAACTCAGTCGCCCATGCACCGGACCCTTTAATTGCAGGCCCAGTCAGCAGCCACCTCGACTATTCAAGTGTGGGAAGTGCAGAAGGCACGGATTCAAGCCCTGACCTGAAAATTGTATCCTGAACAAAAGAAATACTAAAACGAAGAACACGCAAAAGAAGTGCATAAACCACCGCTCCAGGCTACCGTTTTAAACACCAACATCATAAGTTGTTTTATGCGATTTTAATTTAGTTTTGCAACCCATAAAGAGGATATGACGTGAGTAGCATCGCCATAGGTAAACACATTGCGGCAGTCGATATGGGAACCAACTCATTTCACATGATCATTGCCGAGACAACCGCACATGGAACATTCCGTATTATTGATCGCATGAAACACTGGGTTCGTCTTGGTGATGGCATTGATAAACGTGGACGTCTGGATGAAGCAGCCATCAGCCGCATGATTGAAAGTCTCGCCTTTTTCAAACAACTGGCCGAAAGCTACGATGCCCACATTCACTGCATCGCCACATCTGCCATGCGTGATGCCCCCAACCGCAATACGATTGCACGGCGCATTCGCAAAGAACTCGATCTTGTTGTTGAAGTTATCAAAGGTGAAGAAGAAGCCCGACTTGTTTTTCAGGGTGTACGCTCTGAAGGTTATATCAATGATGAACCCTCATATATCATCGACATTGGTGGCGGCAGTACAGAAATCATTGTGGGTGATCAAGGTGGCGTATTGGTTGCTGAAAGCCTTGATATGGGTGCACGCCGCTATTCCAGACGTTTCTTCTCCAGCCAGAACTATACAACACGTCAACTACATCAGTGCAGCCATGCTGCCGCCAGTAAAATTCAATCCATTGCATCCGAATTCAAACCATTTGAGGTCAATTCAGTCTACGGCACATCCGGCACGATTAGGACATTGGCAGAGATCATTGCGCAATTTTATAATCTTGATGATGCAACCCATCTTGCCTTGAGTCATTTAAAAGCAATGCGTGTCAAACTCATTGAAGCTGTTAAACATGATCAACTACCGGATAGCATTGAAAAAGAACGAAAGGAAACATTGATCGCTGGTGCAACGATTCTGGAAGAAGTGATGAGCGCACTGCATATCCGTTCTTTAAGGGTATGCCCAAGTGCGCTGCGTGAAGGTATTATTTATGATCGGGTTGAAACATCCGGACGTCTTCCCTCTCAACCGATCAATGCCTCCGCCAAAACAATCGTGAAACGTTTCAACCTCGACCGTGCACAGATCAAACGTGTAACCAGCACCGCAGAGTTGATCTTTCAGACCTATGCAAAACACTTAGGCCTGAATCATGAAGCACATCGCCTGCTCATGGCTGCATGCCAGCTTCATGAGATCGGTCTCACCATCAGCCATAAAAAAATTCATCTGCATGGTGGTTATATCATTGCCCATTCAAACATGACAGGCATCACCCAGCGCCAACAGCAGATTCTTGCTGCGACTGTTCGGTTTCACCGAAAAGCGAGCCCCAATAAAAAACATGCTGATCTTAAAATCATGCGGCAAAAAGATATCAAAGTCAGCATTGTGCTTTCGGCTATTTTACGACTGGCGGCAGCCTTGAACCGCACCAAAGATGGCGAAGCTGCCATGCCACGCTTTGAAGAAAAGAAAGATGTATGGCACTGGATATTTGATGATCAAAACTGGTATAATGAACATGAAGTTTGCATCTGGAATGCCACACAGGAAAAACAGCCGTTCAGCAAAATAATTGGTAAACCGATCCAGCTTAAAAGGGCCCGAAAAAAGAGATTAAAACATTGATAAAGGCAACGAAGCAGACAAAAAAGACAACGCAGATGAACAATAAAAACTCCGATTCACTGGTTCAAATTTTCGATACCACCCTGCGCGATGGTGGCCAGACGGCGGGCATTAATTTTTCAGCCGAAGATAAAAAGCGCATTGCAAACCATCTGGCTGAATTTGGTATTCAATGGATCGAGGGCGGCTGGCCCGGAGCCAGTCCAAAAGATGATCTGTTTTTTGAGTTGATGCGTGATCGAAAATGGTGCGCAAGCAAGCTGGTTGCCTTTGGTTCCACAGCCAGACCGGGAAATTGTGCCAAATCTGATCCAGGCCTTCAAAAGCTGATTCAAAGCGGTGCGGATGCAGCCTGCATTTTTGGTAAAACATGGCCTCTGCATGTAAGCAAAGCACTTGGTATTAGCAAAGAAGACAATCTCAAACTGGTATTTGATTCTATTCAATTTCTAAAACAAAAATTTGAAACGGTGTTTTTTGATGCCGAACACTTTTTTGATGGTTACAACGCCGATAAGAGCTATGCAATCGAAGTTCTTGATGCTGCACACAGGGCCGGTGCAGACACACTGGTTCTTTGCGATACCAATGGTGGCAACATCCCATATCGCATTGCAGAAGTAGTCACCGCGATGCTGGAAAAATTCCCTGACAACAGTATTGGCATTCATACCCATAACGATTGTGAACTCGCCGTTGCCAACTCACTGGCAGCCGCACGAGTCGGTGCCAAACATATTCAAGGCACCATCAATGGCATTGGTGAGCGCTGCGGTAATGCCAATCTCATTTCGATCATCCCTGATCTGCAACTTAAAATGGAAATCGACTGCGGCATTTCACCCGAACAACTGCAACAACTGGGTGCCCTCTCACGTTTTGTAAATGAAATGGCCAATCGCCTGCCCTGGAAACATCAACCTTTTGTCGGCCTCAATGCGTTTGCACACAAAGGTGGCATCCATGTCTCAGCCATTCGCAAGGCATCCGAGCTTTATGAACACATCTCACCTGATCTTGTAGGCAACCAGCAAAAAGTTATGCTTTCTGATCAGGCTGGCAAAAGCAATGTGCTTGTTAAACTTGATAACATGGAGCTTGATCACGGCCTCAATCCTGAAGACCCTGCGATTGCTGAAGCACTGAAACAGGTGAAAGAGCTGGAGGCGCAGGGTTATACCTATGAGGCCGCTGAAGCATCGTTTCAACTACTGCTATTAAAGGCCACCGATCAGTTCCAGCACTATTTTGAGCTTGAAGCCTTTCGGGTCATTGACGAAAAACATGGTCATGAAGGTGCGGCTCACTCCGAAGCCAGTGTGCGCATCACCGTTGGTGATAAGTCCGCACACACAGCATCGCCCGGCAATGGCCCCATCAATGCCATGGATAGCGCACTGCGCGCTGCACTAAGTGATTTTTATCCAAACCTTTCAACCCTGCGACTCACTGATTTCAAAGTACGTGTACTATCCACCCGCGAAGCCACACGTGCCGGTGTGCGGGTATTGATCGAGTCCACCGATGGCACACGTAAATGGAGTACAGTGGGTGTATCCACCAATATGATTGATGCCAGTTATCAGGCATTGGTCGATTCAATTGAATACAAGCTGCTTCTGGATAAAACGCCTTTTCCCAAGACATCACCGCTCTGATTCGTCTACAATGACCCATATGAGTGAATTAAAAGATAAAAAATGTGTTCCATGCCAGGGTGGAATCCCGCCATTAACACCCAATGAAGCCCATGCTTTGATGCATCAGGTGGAGAATTGGGATTTAATCGAGTCCAACACCAAAATCCGCCGCACCTTCACCTTCAAAACATTCATTCTGGCACAGGAATTTGCAGCCAAAGTCGGTAATCTTGCCGAGTCTGAAAATCATCACCCTGACATCAGTTATGGATGGGGTTATTGCACGGTGCTTTTCTACACCCACAAAATTAAAGGCCTGCACGAAAACGACTTCATCATGGCTGCCAAGGTGAATGTTATCGCATCATCATAAGTTGCATATACTATTGACTCTAAATGCTCATGGCTAAAATCTATTTCGAAAAGTTATCTAGCCTCATTCATCAATTAAAGATTGAAGATGAAGTAACGTTGCCAATGGAAACCAGACACTTTTTTAGTGGTGCAGCATTTTATGTGAATAACAATATTTGTGTTTCATGGTCGCCTGTCGGTCTCGCATTCAAATTACCAGAACAGGACGTGAACAAGCTCATCAACACTGGTGAGGCAAAAGCATTAAAATATTTCCCAAAAGGTCATGTGAAAAAAGGCTATGCCCTTTTTGAAAAGCCGGATGAGAAAAAACCGGATCATTGGAAAGAATACTTTATAACCGCAGCTAAACAGGTGTAATCTATTTCAAGATATCATACACCCCATAAACTCAAACATTCACCCCCTTCAAAGAGAGGTTCCACATTGACTGAAAGCCCAAAACCCGTTGCGATCATCGCTGAAGAAGCCCCTTTGCGCAGCAAACGTTCTGTTTATCCGGAGCCGTTTGCATCACGTATCATCGGCAGAGAGAAAAAACTCCTCGGCGATCTCTTTTCTCTTTCAAATTTTGGTGTAAATCTCACACGCCTTGCGCCGGGGGCACTCTCCGCCCTGCGACATACTCATTCATTACAGGATGAGTTCATTTATATTCTCGAAGGCACGCCTACATTGATTATGGACGACGGCGAAACACAACTGCATTCAGGCATGTGTGCAGGTTTCAAATCGGGTGCAGAAAATGGGCATCAACTGATGAATCGCTCCAATGCAGATGTTGTCTATCTGGAGATTGGTGATCGTACGGCTGGTGATACTGTCACTTATCCTGATCATGATCTTCAGGCCACGCTGATCAGCGGCAACTGGCAATTCAGCCACAAAGATGGGACACCCTATCCAAATACATAACGGTTTCGGCGGTAGATAGATTTAGCCCTATGGAATCAGCCCTATAGAGTCAGCACTGTTGAATCACAATCGACGCGAACTTTGAAAACCCGGAGTCCTTTGTATCTTTCCTGTTTTGCTTAAATTTATATCAAACAAACAACCATACTTTGACATGATACCAAATGGTACTATATTAACGAAATACCTAATGGTATCATTTGGAGGAAAACATGCGGATATACTCTGATTTAAATCATCTATTTACGAAGCCAACATAACAATGATTCAACATTTAACTGACTTGCCTGCCCCGAATTTAAAATGAAGCAGAACGTACAAGACTCATTCAGGGCCTTGGCTGACCCCACGCGTCGTATGATTTTGATGCATTTAAGCAATCAAGATATGACGATTGGAGAAGTCACAGACCATTTTGGCATGACCAGAGCAGCCGTGAAGAAACACTTGAATATCCTCGAAAGTGGTCAACTCATTTCGGTGCACAGAAACGGGCGTGAGCGAATCAATAGACTAGAGCCAATGGGTTTAAAATCAGTATCTGACTGGCTGAGCTATTTTGATGGTTTTTGGAATGAGCATCTAAACAATTTAAAAACTGCAATCGAAACTGAACAAGGAGATAAAAATGCCTAATACAACACTTGTGAAAACATTTATTTTTGCCGCTTCGCGTGAAACGGTCTGGTCTTTCCTGACAGAGAAAGACAAGCTCGCTTTATGGTTTCACCCAGCGACATCCGATCTTGTAGAAGGAGAGGATTATGCTCTGGTTAGAGAAGACGATCATGGTGAGCTAATAAAGCAGTGTTGGGGCTCAGTTCTTAAGATGGATAAACCTAATTTGTTGGTTTATTCGTTCACTGTAACGCCATTAAATGGTGCGCTAACAACCGTCACATGGGCGCTTGAAGAAATACAGGACGGAACAAAATTAACACTACAACATGAGGGCATTGGAGAGGCTGCGGGTGAAGCTGCAATGAAAATGCTTTTAGCTTTGGATAAAGGTTGGGATAAACATCTGGATGCATTGAGAGATTCAATGACATCGACTTTTAACAGCGAATGCAGTCAATAACACTGATTTTCATAAGTTTATTTTAAGGAGGTTCATCATGGCAACCCACACAGTGGTCTCACAAACAGAATGGATAAAAGTCAGAAAAGAATTATTAGTGAAAGAAAAAGAATTTACCCGCCTTCGTGATCAATTAAGCGCAGAACGACGTGCGCTGCCTTGGGTGAAAATCGAAAAAGAATATGTTTTTGATGGGTTAGAAGGTCAGCAAAGTCTTTCGGATCTATTTGATGGCAAAAGCCAGCTCATGGTTTACCATTTTATGTTTGGTTCAGAGTGGGAAGAAGGCTGTCCAAGTTGTTCGTTTTGGGCCGATAACTTTAATGGTATCGACATTCATCTGGCGCATCGGGATATTTCTTTTCTTGCAATATCAAGAACAGATTGTGAAAAAATTGAAACATATAAACAACGTATGGGCTGGGATTTCAAATGGATCTCATCGCTCAACAATGACTTTAATTATGATTTAGGTGTTTCGTTTACACCAGAAGAAAAAGAAACCAATGAAATAACGTACAATTACCTTAAACAACCTTATTTTATCGATGAACTTGCTGGTGTAAGTGTGTTCCTTAAAAATGAGCAAGGCGATATATTTCATACGTACTCTACCTATTCACGTGGACTCGATATTTTAAATGGTGCTTATAACTACATTGATTTGTCACCCAAAGGACGTGATGAAGAAACAGGGATCATGAAATGGTTGCATCGTCATGATCAATATGAATAACTTATACAGAATATCATTCTAAAAAACACCCACCAACACGCCTGTTCGCCCACAAAAATGGAGAGCCCAATCAAAAGAAATAGCAATTTTGGTCAGGATGCATTGATTTTTTGCATACAGAGTTTGCGCCGTTGAGGTGTTGATAAATGAATGAAACAGCGATAACGGTTTACACAGCCAAAATCAATAAGGTGATGGATTATATTAGTCTTCATTTGCAGGGTGATTTGTCTGTTGAACAACTAAGTCGGGTTGCGAATTTCTCAAAATATCATTTTCATCGGCAATTTTCTGACTTTGCAGGCATTAGTGTGTCGAAATATATCCAATTGTTGCGATTAAAACGTGCTTCTTACCAGCTTGTTTTTAATCAACACAGTAAAATCATTGATATCGCAATGGATGCGGGCTTTGAAAATCCAGAGTCTTTCTCCCGCGCATTCAAAAAAACGTTTAGGCAAACACCCTCGCAATTCAGAAAAGACCCTGCATGGAAACCTTGGCATGAAAAATATCAATTTTCATCAAAAAAGGAGACACACAACATGCAAGTACAAATCATTGGATTCCCGGAAGAAAAAGTCGCAGTGCTGGAACATCGTGGTGACGTTGAATTACTAAATCATTCAATCAGCAAATTCATCGAATGGCGAAAAGAAAGCAAGCTTTCACCCGTAAAAAGCAGCAAATCCTATGGCCTTGCGTATGATGACCCCAAAACAACTAAAACAGAGGACTTCAGATTTGATATTTGCGGCACAGTCAAAACAGATGTTCCGGTAAATACGCAAGGTATTATTACCAAAGTAATTCCCAGTGGAAAGTGTGCATTGCTACGCCACTTCGGCTCTCATGAAAACATGGATAGCAAAGTACATTATCTATATGGAGAATGGCTGCCAAGCAGCGGTGAAACGTTGCGAAACTTCCCCTGTTTTTTCCATTATTTGAATTTTTTCCCTGAAGTTTCAGAGCATGAATTGATCACCGATATCTATCTGCCATTGAAATAAAATCGAACATCTGTTAAAAAATATTCTGATCAGAAACAATCATTAAAACAGCCCTATATTCGAGAGGTTAAATGATGGAAGAAATGGAACTCGCCGTTCAAGCAGTTAGCACACCCATGGTTCAAATGTGGATAAACTGGATGCTATTCATTTTCATGGCATCCATCCTGTTTGTCTGGAAACATAAATCCGCACGCATTGTGCTCGCTTCGTTCATTTTAACGGTCCCCGTTGCCCTGCTTGTTTTCAATCTCACAAAGTCGGCGCATTTAACTGGGGTTGCCCATATCATCATATGGGGGCCTCTGGCTTATTTTCTCTTTAAGAGCGATCTAAAAGAACCTTCTTTTCGGCTTAAAAGTGCATATGGCATCTGGATTGTTTTATTACTGACAACCATCACAATATCGCTTGTTTTCGATGTAAGAGATGCCGTACTAATCATGTTAGGCATGAAATAATGATGCAAAGAGACCCTATGCCAACTTGTCATCAGCAATATGATAATGAGGGTCTTCTTTAATATTCACTTCAACCAGATCACCTGCTTTCTCAAGTAACTCTTTACACTCTGAGCTTAGATGACGCAGATGCAGATTTTTTCCGGCCTTGGTGTATTTCTCAGCCAGATTATCAATCGCTTCAATGGCTGAATGATCAGCCACGCGTGAATGGGCAAAATCAATAATCACTTCATCTGGATCCTGCTGAGGATCAAACAATTCACCAAAACGATGTGCAGATGCAAAAAAGAGCGGACCGTGCATTTCATAAACACGTTCGCCGCTTTCGAGATCCTTGGGTACAACATAGATATGTTTGGCATTTTTCCAGGCAAACACAAGCGCAGTTGCAATCACACCTACAACGACAGCAATCGCAAGATCAGTCAACACAGTCACCACTGTTACGAGTACCCCGACAAATGCATCTTCACGGGGGATTTTGTTGAACAGATTAAAGCTACCCCATTCAAACGTGCCAATGACCACCATGAACATGACACCCACAAGTGCTGCAACCGGAATCATCTCAATGAGCGGTGACGCAAAGAGGATGAAACTGAGGAGAAAAAGCGCTGCTGAAATACCAGAGAGATTACGTAAACCACCCGATGAGATATTGATCATGCTCTGTCCAATCATTGCACAACCACCCATGCCACCAAAAAAACCAGTTACAATGTTAGATGTCCCCTGCCCAATGCAGACCCGGTTACCTTGTCCTCGTGTATCGGTCATTTCATCAATCACACTCATCGTCAGTAACGATTCAATCAAACCAATGGCAGCCAAAATGATGGCATACGGGAAGATGATATAGAGCGTTTCAAGGTTCATCGGTACATCAGCAATATGGAATGGCGGAAATCCACCGCCAATACTGGCAATATCACCGACTGTTTTTGTATCAAGACCACCCAAAATCACCACAGCAGCAATACCAACAATCGCCACTAAGCCTGCAGGCACAACACGTGTTAATTTAGGTAGGAAATGCATGATCAACATAGTGGCAATCACCAAAGATAACATCAGTAACATTTCAGTTGAGACCAGCCAGTCTCCGGATAGCCAACCCCATTTCCCTTCGGGTGTCGAAGTCTGAAACTGTGGGATCTGGGCAAGAAAAATCACAATAGCCAAACCATTCACAAAACCCAACATGACGGGGAAAGGTACCATACGAATAAACTTACCCAGTTTGCAAAGGCCAAAGATAATTTGAAAAATTCCCATCAATACGACAGTTGCAAAAAGATATTCAACGCCATGATCAGCGACAAGCGCCACCATCACCACAGCCAGCGCGCCCGTTGCACCTGAAATCATGCCAGGACGGCCACCAATCAGTGCCGTAATCAAACCAACCATGAATGCCGCATATAGCCCCACCAGCGGATCAACACCTGCTACAAACGCAAAAGCCACAGCTTCCGGCACCAGTGCCAGTGCCACTGTCAGACCCGACAGGACATCATCTTTCACGCCAGTGGCGTGTTTATAATAGAGTGCAAACATCAAATAACTCCGGGGATGGTTAAAAAAAGGAACGCAATCATGCCAAAAAACAGTGTAAATAGCACCGAAAAGATCAATGCTGTGGCTGACACGCCTCGCATTTTACTGAAATGATTTCAGGCACTTCACAATCCAAACGGGCCAGTGTCATCCTGCCACCCCAAACACAACCTGAATCCAAACCCAACACATGAGGCTGATCTGTGATAAGTCCTTTGGCAGCCCAGTGACCATAAACCACCCGACATTGATCCCGCCATGCAAGATGTTGATGTGCAAACCATGGTTTTTCTCTGGATGATGGTGGCTGACCAGTACGAACGCCCCAATCAAACTCACCGTCCTGCGTACAGTAACGGGTTCGGGTCAATACAGCCGCATTAAACAATGTCCGTTTTGGATCACCTTTTTCAGGCTCCACACTTGGGAAATTTTGATGGTGTAGTTTCTGACAAAATTTCTGCCACCCATCACTTTGCAGCTTTTTCTCAACCTTTTTTGCCCGCCGTTTGATTTTTTTCAGTTTCCAGGCCGGATGCAAACCCGCATGTACCATACACCAGTTCAATGCTTCATCATGGTGAAACAACGGCCTGTGTCTAAGCCACTCTACCAGCTCATTTTTATCCCGTGCCTGTAGCAGTTCATCAAGTGTATCACGTTCATAAGAACGTTTACCACCTGCTGCATGCTCCAGCAGATGCAAGTCATGATTGCCCAGCACCGCCACACAGGCATCACCCAATGATTTCAGATAACGGAGAACCTTTAACGAGTCCGGCCCTCGGTTCACCAAATCTCCGACACACCAAAGTTTATCTTTTGCAGGATCAAAGGCGACCTTCTTCAGCACCTTTTTCAGGGGTTTATAACAGCCCTGAATATCACCGATCGCATAAACAGCCATCAGCGCCAAACTTTATTCAAAAATTTCATTTCCATAGCGTATCAAGATAAAGCGTGTAATAAAAGTTGAAAGCCTTCTCATATCGCTGACTTTCAATCCTTATACTTTCCAGCTAATCTATGCTGCTATGGGAATTTGGGTATGCGCATAGAGGCGGAAAAAGAACTGATTCAATCCGGCATTATTTCTGCCGATGACATTCACACGGCCAAATTAAAAAGCCGTAGTAACCGTGTATCAACTTTATTAAACCTGTTGGAAAATCGTTCAGCACAAAGCTGTGATGCCATCGCGAAAAGCTTGGCACAACACTATAAAATCCCTTTGCTTTCAATGAAAAAAATCACCCCTCCCCAACACATGGTGGAAAAACTTAATCCCAAACAAGCCAGGAAACTTCACTTTTTGCCTATCTCAGAACATGGTGATCAGATTGTTATCGGCATGGTAGACCCACTCGACCTTAATTATAACGATGAAATTCGTGCGATTTTTCAAAAATCCATTGAACCCGTGTTTATCAGCATGAGTGATTTTGAGAGCAATTATCATCGTTTTTTCAGAAAGGGTGTCTCGCTACCCGCAGCAAATCCAACATTAATGGATACGGCTGCATTAAAAAAAGTATTTCTGAATAGTGATGAGCCTGAAATCTCAAATGACGAAAAAGCCAGCATCGCAAAAAAGTTTGCAACCACCATTATTTCCAAAGCCTTGGCGAGCAAGGCATCGCGTTTCTGTATTGAACCACAACAGGATCTCTCGCTTGTAAACCTTTCGCTCGATGGCACTGATTACAATCTGTTTAAATTTTCTGCTTCGCATCATAAAGCCATGATTGATGCCATGATGCACATGGCAAAAATTGACCCCCTCAAACACGAAGGCATTGACTTGTTCAGCCGTTGCCAGATTAAATATCGGGAACAACAATATATTCTTGCTTACAATTTTCGCCAAACACCCGCAGGTGAACAGGTCATTGTTCATATCATTGATCCACTGCTGAGCAACCTAAGCATCGAGGATATAGATTTACCCACTCAAGCGCTCAAACAGCTCAAACAAACGTTGGAACAACCCGGGATCATTCTCGTCACCGGCCCCAGCGGCTCTGGAAAATCCACCAAACTTCAGGCGATAACACGCTACTTAGCCACACAGGATAAAAACATATTTACCATTGAGGATATCGTTGGCTTTAAAATTGAAGGCGTGCGGCAATTTCAGATAAAACCTCACGGCCCTTCAAAAATAAAAATTCTAAAAGCCTTACAGGCAAAAAAAGCCGATATTATTGTGATTGACGAGATCGATACAGAATCACTTCCTGCGATACTTGACGCGGTTGATGGAGGCGCTCTCGTCCTGCTTTCAATCAGCGCACCTGACATCAGTGAAGGTGTGTCCAAGCTGTTGCGTGCAGGTGCGCCACGCTCAAGGCTCGCTTCATCGCTTAAACTGGTCTCAACCCATAAAGTCATCCGGGCGCTTTGTCCCAATTGTAAAACCACAGCCAACATTCACCCGACCACAAAAACACAATGGCAGATTCCGGAACATATGAAATTCCAGACAGGAAAAGGCTGTAGTGCATGTGATAACAAAGGTTATGCTGGAACACTCAACCTCAGTGAACAGCTTGCGATCAGCGAATCGATTACTGCACTGATCGAACATGGTGCCTCAGGTCCTGAAATATTTGAGGCAGCAAGATCCGAGGGCATGTTAACGCTGATCGAGCAGGGTTTTAACAAAGCCATTGATGGTACAACAGCTTTGGAGGAAGTACTTGCCGCCGTCCCATCTCATGAAATGTTTTCGCTTAAAGGGCGAATGCGAATGGGCCGTGTCATGCCATTAAATGAGCTTAGAGCCACACCGGTTATAGCCCCAAGACCTTTCAAGGAAAATAATACAACACCAAAATCAACGGCAGAGGAAGCGCACCTCCCGACTACCAATGTGGATCGGCCTATTGCCTTAACAAACCTGCCTGCGTTTACTGAAAAGAAACCTGAAATTATCAAAGAGGCAGAAAAACCAGCCCTCCAGCCAACAGAGCTTATAACACAAGCGCCTGAGCATAATGACAAAGCCAACATTCTTCTCGTTGATGATTCACATGTCACACTTGAATTCACGCGTCACATTCTTGGGGTCTCCGGATATTTCAATGTCGATGTCGCCGATACAGCCAAAAAGGCATTGGAGATGTTACAGAACAAACAGTATCACCTTGTGATTACCGATCAGGAGATGCCAGAGCAAACCGGGCAGGAGTTTATTGATTTTATCCGCAAACACCCATCACTCAACAATGTTGGAACGATCCTGTTAACCGGAAACCTGAATGAAATGTCGGCACTGGAAAGTGGTGCAGATGGTTATATTGCCAAACCGACGGACCCGGAACTTCTGGTTGCACGTGCCAAATCGATTTCTGATATCTACAAACGTCTATCGGGTACCCCATCAAAATCTGAGCCCCCAACTTTCATGCAATCACCGGATGCTGCTTCCGGTGATGCTGGTAAAGTGAAATTCACAGAAAAAGACATGGCAAAAATTTCAGGTTTGGAGCTGGATATTCCTGCGAGTAGCAGCCCGACACCTGCCGCACAGGATGAAGCCGAAGAGGACGATGATTCATCCGAATTCGACAGCCTGTTTAAATAGTTTTCCCCGTGTCACTGGTACATCGTTCACCACCCTGTTTTACCACTTCTTCCTGCATCACAGACTTATCTTTTCCTTCTGATGTTTCTTCTGAGACTCCTTCGGGTCCTGCTTCTATTTCAGTGTCTTTATCGCCCTCTGCTTCTTCATCCGTTACAGATGTTTCAATGGTCACGAGACACTGTGAAAAAGTGTAAAGACTGTTTTGTCCTTTCACACTGTAATTGACAATACGTTCAATTTGTTTCATCAGCTCAACCAATGTAAGCATATGGCGTACAGCCAGTTCCCCGGATGTCCCAGCTCTTAGAAGTTTTGTTTTCACCTGTTCATAACTGCGTTCCAGATGATCAAGCGTCACGGCTTCCTGAATCAGGGTCTCCTTATCACTTGTCGGTTCCTGAACACTTTCCAAAATTGAAATCGCAAGCCGCCTGTTTTCAGCCAGCATTTCATCAATACCTTCTGAAATAGAAGATACTTTTTTACTCTGTCGCTGATCAATATCCTGAGCCAGTTCACCCACATCAGAGAAATACCGGGTTGCAGCCATCGAAATTGGCAATGCTTCTGCCACCTCTTCCGGGAGATTTGAACGTCGTAGTTCGGAGGTGAAATTAGCCACTGCATCAATCAATTTATCCATAACAAAATGATCAATCTTTAATCTTGGGCTCAGGCTTGCTTCAGTATTGATGGCATCTTCCGCCATTCGAATCGAAATACTCTGAATACGCTCAAGCTCTTTAATCAATGCTTCATGTGCCAATGAAGGTGTACCCATCAAAGTACGATCAAGGTATTTAGGCCGTGCTTCATCTTCTTCTGCTGCTCTGAATTGTTTTTTCAGAAAGCTCACCAGCTTCTGGGTCAGCGGCCATAGCAGTGCGACCCCAAGCAGGTTAAACAGCGTATGAAAAAGCGCCAGAAAAGTCGCGGGTCCTCCCGCCATCGCCATGTTTTGATCGATCCATTCAATCGCAATCAGTATCAATGGCAAAATGAGCAAAGCAGCCACGCCAGTGACTACATTGAAGATCACATGCGCTGCCGCCACGCGCCGTGCATTCGGTGTTGCGCCGATAGCAGCCAGTGCCGCTGTTGATGTGGTTCCAACATTGGCACCAATCACCATGCATGCAGCAGCAGGGAGTGCGATTACACCGCCAGCAGCCGCAGTTAACGTCATCGCAATCGCAGCACTGGAAGATTGCATAATCAGCGTCATCACAAAACCTACACCCACAAACACCATCAGCCCCGTGATACCGCCTTCCTGAAGTGCATCCAATACAATCAGATTATCAAGCCCTGTAAAACCTGATTTCATCAAATCAATACCCAGAAAAAACAATCCAAACCCTGCAATAGCTTTGCCCATCGCCGGATAACGGCCATGTTTGGTAAACAGCGTCATCAACATACCAATGCCAATCGCAGGCAATGCAAATGTTTTGATATGAAATCCAAATCCGATAATGGCAACCAGCCAACCCGTCATCGTTGTTCCCAAATTGCTGCCATAAGCCACTCGAATCGCCTGTTTCAGATTAAGTAAACCCGCATTCACAAAACCAATCGTTGCTACGGTGACCGCACTGGAGGACTGCACCATCGATGTGATCAAAGCACCTGAGAGAATACCGCGCAATGGCGTCCGGGTTGAACTTTTTAGGATTTTGCGTAAAGACTTACCCGCCGATAGTTTCAGCCCATCGGTCATCATTTGCATACCGAGCAGAAAAAGTCCGATGCCACCGGCAAGACCGGTAAGAACCTGCCAAGTCAATCAAGCCTCCTAAAAAGTAAGTTGTAATCAGCCAAAGGACACACCTATAAGTGTAGATTCACTTGCAGCGACAATCAATCTCATTTCAAATCAACATCCTAATAAAATATATGTTTTTGATAAAATTTGCAGATTGTTTTTCTTAGAAACAGGGGGAATAGCTTTTTTTTCACAAAAATAATTTCATTTATTGCGAAATATTCCTATCACAATCAAAAACATAAGGAATTTTTATATATTCAAAACAAACTTCGTAAAGTTTTTAAACAAGGATAAAAACATCCGTGTTCGAAATTCATATCATAAAGCCGCACTTGCATCACCCTTCTTTCTGCCATAGAAGCCTGCATGGCTATTAAATCAACCATTTTCAAAGCTGATATTCAGATCACCGATCTGGATCGGCATTATTATCAGGATCACGCCCTCACGCTCGCCCGCCATCCATCAGAGAATGATGAACGTATGATGTTGCGCCTGCTGGCCTTTGCCCTGCATGCCAGTAATAGCATGCGCTTCACCAAAGGGCTGAGTAGTGAAGATGAACCTGAGCTGTGGCAAAAAAGTCTGAGTGATGAAATTGAAATCTGGATTGATCTTGGTCAACCCGATGAAAAACGTATTCGCAAAGCCTGCGGACGAGCAAAACAGGTTTTCATCTATACCTATCATTATCGCAGTGCCATTGTCTGGTGCCAACAGATTCAAAAAAAACTCGCTCGCTTTAATAATCTATCCATCATTGTGATTCCAGATGAGGCTATGCAACAGATGGGTGCGTTGTCTCAAAGAACCATGCAATTACAATACACCATTCAGGATACAGAAGTCCTGTTAAGCAACGGTGAGACTTCTGTCAGCATCGAATCTGAAAAACTGCTCTCCAGCTAAATAACACCTAAATGCCTGCCTAAAGCGTTTTAATTTTATTGCGTCACCTGCGTTTCAATGTCATCGCGATCAGTCGCATTCAGTGTAGCCAGCAAGGCAGGGATAAACCCGGCCAGTTCCGCAGACATCATTGAAAAGTCAGCATCAAACTGGGCCAGTTGATCACCACCGGCATCGGCTTGTTCCAACAATTCATCACCATAACGAATACGGCGAATAGAGAGATCATCATGCAACACAAATGATAACTTTTCCTGCCAATTCATGGCCATGCGATGCACCCGCTTGCCTGTCGAGAGATGGGCACGGATTTCACTGGATGCGACATCCACATGTTTACAGCGAATAACACTGGTAGATTCACCCGCTGCCCGTAATTCACATTCATCTTCAATATCAAAACCTTCTGGAAGGCTCTCTTCGTTCAATAACCATTGAGTCATCGCCGATTCAGGCGAAACATTGGTCTGCGGTAGTACCACATTCAATGTGCCAAGCGTTTTACGTAACAACATGATCAGCTCTTCAGCTTTTTTTGCTGAAGCCGCATTCACAATCAACCAGTCATTTTTTTCGTCCGATTTATTTGCATCAATATAGGCATAGGTATGGCTCGCTTTGACCAGAGCACGCGGCAACAGCTCGTTCATCAGCTGATCCTTGATATCAGTACGCTCCTTACGTCCAACGGGGCGTCCCGCCTCCTGCTCGATCTCAAATGCTTTCTCCTCCACCAACTCACGCACCAGTGAGGCAGGCAACACCTTATCTTCTCGTCGCAGGCAAATCATTAGCTTGCCATCAATCTCATGCACAAGCATCTGCCCATCCAAACCCAAAGGTCTGGCCCAGCCTTCACATGAAAGCTCCATCTGCCCACAGCTTCGGGCCTTGCGACTCTCCAAAGCTTCATGCAACTGCTGTCCCGTCATTTTGAATGACGTTTCAAAACGATAAAAATGAATGTTTTTAAACCACATGGAATGTATATCCTGTAAAAGAGATGAATAACAATAAAACTGGCTCACCAATGAGCCTGTGCAATGCGGAATGTAGCAAAGCATCCGTATAGCACAACTGCTCTTTATTATTCATTTGAGAAACCATAATAAAAAGAAGCAAACAAAAAAATGAGGCCCCTGATAACGATTTCTTAAATCAAGGGCCCCACTATTTATCGAACCAGGTTACGCGTTAAGCAACAGCCTGGGTCTGCTCTCGCTCCTGTGTAACACGACCTTTACCAATCGTCAGCAGATCCCAGACAAGCAATACGATACCTGCTGAGGTCATAAGCCCGAAAATCATCCGCCACTCCATACCCTGTATAAACCAGGGGTGAGTCTGTGCTGAGAAATAGCCGTACCATGTAGAGCCACCGACTGCCCGTTCAATAAAGGATTGTTCATAACCAGATATCAGCAACGCAACCGTCATTCCGACCACGCCCATATTCAGCAATCCCAGCGACCATTTCCATTTCCAACCGCCATCGGGGAGATTAGACCCCAAGCCTTTTTGTCCACGTATATAAGGTACTGCGATATAGATCATCGCAATAACGATCGTGGCATACGCGCCAAAGAAAGCCAGATGACCATGCGATGCCGACCATTGTGTACCATGCGTATAGAGATTGATCTGCGGCAATGTATGCATAAAACCCCAAACACCTGCGCCAAAGAAATTGCCAAAAGCATGCGCAATCAACCATGCCAGTGCGGGATTGTTATTACCTTTCATATGCCGCGCACCCGCGTCATAAACTGCATGCACAACCATTGCCACCAGAGGAATAGGTTCAAGTGCCGAGAAGAAGCCACCGATGGTTAACCAGTATTCAGGTGTACCAATCCAGAAATAGTGGTGACCTAATCCAAGAATACCCGAACCAAACATCAGCGCCACTTCAATATAGAGCCATGTCGTGACAATTTTACGATCGACTTTCAACACCTTCATCAGGCCCCAGGCCATCAGGCAGCCAACCATAACTTCCCATGTTGCTTCAACCCAAAGGTGAATAACCCACCACCACCAGTATTGATCCACTGAAATATTGGATGTATAAAACATACCAGCGAGATAAATACCTGCCAGTGCGACGAGATCAAGTGTCAGCACACCAGAAATCCCACTCCATTTTCCCTTCGAGAACGTTGCTGACACATTGTAGAAAAATACCAGCATACAAATCACGATACCAATATCTGCCCAACGTGGTGCTTCGATATATTCACGGCCTTCATTTATAAACCAGCGTGTAAAGTCATCCCCTGGACCAGACTGAACCAGTAAAAACACCAAAACCACAACAGCTACAGCAGAAGTTAATACCCAAAAAGCAAGCTGACCAAGTTTCAGGCCAACAATCTCAGTTTCACTCTCTTCTTCCAACAGCCAATAGACTGATCCAATAAAACCATACAGCAGCCACACCACCAAGGCATTGATATGCACGGTGCGCGTCACATTAAAATCCAACATGCCAAACAGAAGTTCAGGATAAAGGTATTGCATACCAGAGAGCAGCCCAAAAATAATTTGAGCCACAAACAATGAAATTGCTACGATGTAATATTTAACAGCCAGTTGCTGGCCACCATTTAGATGATCAATTTGCATGGCTTAGCCCTCCTTATCTATGACTGTAAAGTTGTATGGAAAACCATTGGTATCGATAGACGACATCCATTTCAGGAATGCAATCACCGCCATCGCTTCCTCCTTGCTTAGATGAAGGTTTGGCATCATTCGGCCCGATCCGAAAGAACGGGCATTTTCTACAGGATCCATAAGAAATGCTATCATCATCTCTTCACGTTCTTCTTCTGAACTCCAGCCCGGATCCAACCACGCTTTGGTCAAATCAGGTGCAAAATAAGAGCCATTGCCAAGCAGTGTATGGCAACCCATACAATTTCGTCCCTGCGTGATCTTTTTGCCATATGATACCAGTGCTTCTGCTTCTTCTTCGCTTAGCATCTTGCCAAACAAAGGATCCTCACCACCAATCAACGGCACCTGAATGTTTCGTTCATCATTAAATTGATAGTCTATGTGTTTGTTAATCACTGAATAGGCGGGAACACGTTCACTGCCCGCAGTAATTTTAGGGATTGTATCTAGGGTAAGGATAATCAGTACAATAAACATAAAACCTGTTACCCATATTGCTGTTTTTTTCCAGAATATTTCACTGGACCACCAGGGTGTTGCATTATTCATACGCTCTCCTCTCCTTAATCCGTTTTATTAATCGATTTGTTGGAACTGAATTCGAGGGGTTTTTCATCTGTCTCAAGGCTCACACTCGTTGCATGCGTAGCCACACAAAGATTCCAGATGCCATGAGGTGCTAACAGATAGCCCACAAGCATAGTGATGACCAGCCACCACCAAAAACCATGCAGATGGGCCGCCGAGCCAAGCACAAGGACTGAGACAAAAAGAATACCGTAAGAGGCATAAGCTAAGACCATCATCCAGGGCTTGGATTGAAGTCGAGACCAGGCAAAAAGAAGTGCATACAAAGCTCCGGCCATAATGACCATCGCTCCGGAGAAAAAAACGATGAAAAAATCTTTCAGTTCAACAGGTTCAAGCACAGTCCCACCCTATGGAAATCTTGTATCCTTGCTATTCTAGACCATCTAAAATGAATCGCAAGCAGCGGTCAGAACACTACCTATGGTTGCGCAGTCCAGGCATGATTCATACGAATACCATCATCCTCAAGTTTAATCAGCTTCTTTTTATAAAGTGAACCCACTGCCTTTTTGAACTTAGCCTTACTTACGCCAAACAGTGCTTTGATCTCTTCCGGTGAACTTTTATCGGTCACCGCGATGAAACCAGCCTCTTTTCGCAGTAATTTCATAATCATATCAGATATTTCATCACTCTTTTCAGATGGCAACTGATGCAAACAGATATCAATTTTTCCATCTTCACGAATGTGTTTGATAAAACCTTTGAGTTTTTCACCTCGCTTCAAATCCCGCACCACTTCCTGATGATGCAAAAGCCCCCAGTGCGAATTGTTAACGATTAATTTATAACCAAGCTCAGACTTGTTCGCGACAAACAAATCAACCGCTTCGCCCACTTCAAAATCATCTTCGGATTCATCATAAAGCAGATCATTCAGCCGGGCTGAAGCGACAATGCGATCGCTGCCTTCATCAAGATAAATGCCCACGACATAGCGTTTATCCTCTTCCATCTTTGGTTTTTGTTCAGCAAAAGGTACGAGCAGGTCTTTTGGCAGACCCCAATCAAGAAAGGCACCATTGCTTGTCACCGAGACCACCTTCAAACAGGCAAATTCACCCAGCATGGCATAAGGTTTTTCGGTGGTAGCAATAACCCGGTCTTCTGAGTCACGGTAAATGAACACCTCAATCTCATCACCCACAATACAATCTTTGGGCACGTAACGGACAGGAAGAAGGATTTCACCCAAAACACCACCATCAAGATAAAGGCCAAAATCAACCGCTTTGACCACCTTCATTTTATTCAACTTACCAATTTCAACCATGAAAAGACCTCATAAAGAAGCCGATACTGCATTCATCGCTTAGCGCTTTATATAATTAATTCAAATTGATTAGGAAAATGGTCAGGACAGATTTCAAAACATAACCATTTATTTCTGAATACCTGATACAATTCGAAAAACTACATCAATACCTGTAAACTAAATTTAAACGGATTTGCCTGATCACCAAAACTCAGTGTGTGATTGCCCATGGTAAGTGGTACAACGGCATCTGTTTTGCCATGCCCCAAGCGCTGCTCATCCAGCTCACAATAATCGCCATATTGTGATACCCTCAACTGCAAATCCCCCGCTTCAGACATTTCGATGATGATGTGTTCCTCGCGCACAAGTTGACTACATCCTGCCAGTTTCACATCAATATGTTTGGGTTCGCGAAACAGGTCCGTCACACTCTGTGGTGGGCGAAATGCACCAAAAATCCACGGTAAACGGCACACAATCCGTGGTTGATTACATAACGCCTGCTGAGCAGAATCATTTAATCCTTCAAGTTTTGCATAAGAAACAAATGTATCATCAAGCTCGTAAGGATCTTCTTCTGTCAATGTACTTTTCAAACGCGAAAACAGAGCCGCCAAAAGCGGTGTCAAACGGCTTCCCGGCCCATTCACCAGACGAATCAAAGCACCCCGATCAATCACTTCGACTTCACCATCAGTTAAAGCAATCACCGTTGCAGTTCGCTGCTGGGACAACCCTGCAAGGCCCAGTTCACCAACGATTTCACCCGCCTGAAGTGTCGAAATCTCAATCACACCATCACGATTTTTACGGCGCACCTCAACCCAACCGGACTTGATCAAATACGCCACCGTATCTTCATCACCCTGCCCTATGAGCGCATCACCCTCTTTGAATGCCATCATGTTTGCCATATCGTCCCTCACACATTCACCAGTATGTAAAAAAAATTACATGATTAACCAACAACGTTCTTCATTCTGTGTCAAATGTCACATTGCAATGAGAACCATTCACCTCTGGTAACCAGCAGAATAAACCCATAAATGGCCAGGTGTTGTATACATATAAAATATACTTAAGCTCAACGTCTGATGCAAAGATGCACCAAATCATACACATAAAAACTGGAGATCATCATGCCATACCCTACCCCGATTGCCATGCGCAGCTCCCTAAAAGCTGCCCAACTGGAAATTGATTGGGATGATGATCATAAAAGTGTTTATTCACATGAATATCTACGTGTTCACTGCCCATGTGCCGATTGTCGCGGTCATACTCCAGATCAGGCCAAAGTGATTACAGGCAAAGAAAATGTACACGCTACTCATATCGAATTGGCCGGTAATTATGCGATTCGTATCGAGTTTGATGATCAACATGGCACAGGCATATATACCTACTCCGAGCTTCGAAACAATATGTGCCAGTGTCCTGAGTGCAAAACCGACTAAGAAAGCGTATTAAGCCTTACGTTCGAAACAGTGAACCCAGACCTGTGCATCTGCATTCCAAACCATGCCTTTATGCATACGGAGAATCAGCGATTTATACATTTCCAACGATGGATAACCTTCAGCCTGAGCATCCACATCGCTCATTTCACCAAGCCTTTGTCGCTTGAGTGCAGTCACTACAAAAGGGGTTTCATCCAGTTCAAACGTTTCGCCCGGATACGCATAAACACCATCACGGCGCTGTTGTGTTTTTTCACCTTTTAGCGCGGCTGCAACCAGTTTCGGATGGCGGACAAGCCGATCAATAGCGCAAGTTTTTTCAGGAAAGTCGTTCATATTACCGCCATATATCAATGATTAGATTGCACCATATTATCCACACTTCCATAAAGAGTAACAGGGAACTGTGATTCAAAACCTGCATCAAATAATAGCAACCTGTCGCCAATCAAATTTGAACAGCGATACTTTGAAAAGCTTAAAAGTGTCTGGAAAAATAGTAGCGATTCACATCTTCATAAGCCCCCTCTTCCCCAAGGCGCAACGATAGCTAAAGGTTCTGCCTTATCCTTGATTTGTCTGGATACAACTAAGGAAGGCTTCACCAAAACGCTCCAGCTTCACTTGCCCTACGCCATTAATTTCGAGCATCTGATCGGATGTTGCAGGTTTAAGCTGAGCCATGTGCATCAATGTGGCATCGCCAAATACGATATATGGTGGCACATTCAGTTCATCTGCAAGTCGCTTTCGCAACTCTCGCAGCTTATCAAACAATGCTTCGTCATGCGGTGAATCCATGCGCTGTTTTTTCTTGCGAACTTTTTTGATTTTTGAGCTGATTCTCGGTTTAGCCAGTTTGAGTTCCATCTCTCCACGCAATAACGGTCTGGCAGATGCTGTAAGCTTCAATACCGAATAATTTGCAATATCCTGAATCAGAAAGCCGCGATGAATCAGTTGCCGGAAAATGGCCGACCATTCCTCTTCACTTCGCTCTTTCCCAATGCCATAAGTTGAGAGCTGATCATGCCGCCTCGTTTGAATACGCTCGTTCTCTGAGCCACGCAGCACATCAATCACATATTTCAGACCAAAACCCTGATCAAGCCTGTAAACGCAAGATAATGCCTTCTGAGCATCCTCTTTGGCATCGAAAGTCTCTGGTGGATCGAGACAAATATCACAGTTACCACACGCGGCATCCATCTGCTCATCAAAATAGTTGAGCAATACCCGGCGACGGCAAGTGGTTGCTTCGGAGAAGCTGATCATCGCATTAAGTTTATGCAGTTCGATTCGTTTCTGATTTTCGTTTTCACTCTGCTCAATCATCCGACGAGCAGCCACCATATCCTGTGTACCTGAGAGTAAAAATGCCTCGGAAGCAAGGCCATCACGCCCGGCTCGGCCCGTCTCCTGATAATAACCTTCGATGTTCTTGGGTAAATCATAGTGCACCACAAAACGGACATTGGGTTTATCAATGCCCATGCCAAAAGCAACCGTTGCCACCACAACATTCACCTCATCTCTGAGGAATGCATCCTGCACATGTGCCCGCTGAGCCGCAGGAAGTCCAGCATGATAAGCTTCTGATTTAACGCCGTGCAGCTTCAGTTTTTCAGCCACCTGCTCCACCCGTTTTCGGCTTAGAGCATACACAATGCCCGACTCTCCCCGATACTTCTCCAGAAATGTTGTGAGCTGGTTGAGCGGTTGATGTTTCTCGATCACAGCATAACGGATATTGGGTCGATCAAAGCTGCTTATATGATGGTGTGCCTCACCAAGCCCCAATACCTGAACGATATCCTTGCGTGTCTGAGCATCTGCTGTCGCCGTTAATGCGATCAGTGGTATGCGGGAGAAATGAACCCGAAGTGCACTTAGACGTTGATATTCCGGCCTGAAATCATGACCCCACTGTGATACACAATGTGCCTCATCAATGGCAAAAAGACTGATATCAATCTCTGCCAGCCGTTCCAGAAATTCTTCGGACATCAAACGTTCCGGCGCAATATACAGCAGATCAATTTCATGCGAGTGCAGCTTTGCCAGTACCTGCCGTGCTTCCTGAGACTTCAGTGATGAATTATAAAACTCCGCAGAAACACCATTGGCTTTTAAAGCATCCACCTGATCCTTCATCAAAGAGATCAGGGGCGAGACCACAATCGCAACTCCGGATCGAACCATGGCAGGAATTTGATAACAGAGTGATTTACCACCACCTGTCGGCATGAGCACAAAGCTGTCACGACCATCAATAAGATCGGTAATCACCGCTTCCTGATTCGGGCGAAATGCCTCATAACCAAAAGTTTTTTGAAGGATCTTAAGCGCTGAATCGATGGGAGAACTCCTGTTTATAATATCAGACTACCGAATACAATCACATGAACAAACAACCTTTGGAAGATTTGAACGTTTACAATCCCCAACGCTTTTGGCTGAGTGAAAAAAGAAACCGTCGCCGCTCGCTTTCCGGCATCTGTCGCAACACAGCCAAATAAACGGCCTCATCTTCCGGTAACGACTCGGCCAGCGCAATTGCCTCGCGCTGCCCTTCGACGTTCAAATGATTAAAAAGACTCAACGTCTCAATGCTTAAATTCTCAGGATTCATTGTTCTACGGTTCCACTACAATGCTTTCAATCATGGTGCAAATCATACCGCATTCGCCAAACAATAACTTATATATTTAACCTAAATATCTCTTTACACTGAAAATCAATACATTTACTTCATTTGTTACTCAAAAGAAACGACACACTTGTCAAAAACAATATCGAAGTTCATCTTATAATATTTATGGTAGAGGGAATTCATATGACAACAGAAATTTACACTTCAGCCTCCAGAGGCACAGCAGATCACGGCTGGCTGAAAAGTCGTCATACGTTCAGCTTTGGCAGTTACCATGATGCCGCACGTATGGGCTTTGGTCTGTTGCGGGTCATCAACGATGATATCGTTGAGCCAGCCATGGGTTTTGGTACCCATCCACACGAAAATATGGAAATCATCTCCATTCCTTTAACTGGATCATTGCGACACGAAGATAGCATGGGCAATCAACACGTCATCCGTGCCGGAGAAGTACAAATTATGTCTGCGGGTACAGGCATCACCCACTCTGAATACAATCATTCAGACAGTGAGGCGGTTAATTTTTTACAAATATGGGTATTGCCAAAAGAGATCAATATCACCCCACGTTATGATCAGAAATTATTTGAAAAAGAAGCCCGACATAATCAATTTCAATTGCTGGTTTCACCCACAGGCAGCGATGCTTCAGTCGCCATCAATCAGGATGCCTGGTTTTCTTTGACAGATCTTGATGAAGGAAAATCCCTGACATATGAGCAGAATAAAACAGGGAGTGGCATCTATCTCTTCATCCTTAAAGGTAAAACACAGATCAATTCGCACACACTTAACTTACGTGATGCCATCGCCATCACAGAGACGCCATCCATAAAAATCGATGCACTGGAGCCTTCACAGATACTCTGCATGGAAATCCCCATGTTATGAGTTTTTTGTAAGTTGATTGAAGTGCTATTAGGCCACAAGTTTTTTGGCACTGACATTTTTCTCTATGGTCTTTCGATGCAGACTCCCCCATTGGCAGATCGTGCTTAATACCGGCGAAAGTGTTTTGCCAAACTCCGTTAACGAATACTCAACGCGTGGTGGGACTTCCGCATACACTTCGCGATGAACAAGGCCATGATCTTCCAGCTCCCGTAGCTGCTGGGTCAGCATTTTCTGGGTGATGTTAGGAATTTTTCTTTTCAACTCACCAAACCGGAATGTTTTATCTACCAGATAGTAAAGAATCGCAACCTTCCATTTGCCGCCAATCACCGCCAGGGTATGTTGAACAGGGCAATCCAGTATATCTGCACATATTTTTTCTTTATTCATCATTTCACACCTTTTTTCGCATTTTAATCCATTAGTATTAAAAAAGTAAGTATAATACAAAATAGTGCGTACTTGCCAAAAGGAACATTAATTTTACGTTATGCCTGTTTCTAAAAGATGTCAATCACATCGTGAAACAGAAAGTAGATCATTGAGTGCGCTGTACTTTGGTCATATCACTTATGAAAAAGGAGAATATTATGAGATTAAAAGACAAAGTTGTCGTTGTAACCGGTGGTAATAGTGGCATCGGTCTGGCAATTGCTCAGGACTTCAAAAATGAAGGTGCCCGAGGCGTCATCACCGGGCGCAATAGCGAACGGTTGGGAGAAGCATCAAAAGCATTGGGTGATGATTTTATCGCAATCAAGGCCGATGTCACCAATATGGATGACCTTAAAAACCTTTTTGAGAAAACCCATGAAAAATTTGGCAAGATTGATGTTGTGGTTGCCAATGCAGGTGGCGGTATTGGTGAAGGAACATTCCTGCCCTTTGCTGATGTCGATGAAAAATCTTTTGATGCCATGGTTGATGTTAATTTCAAGAGCACGTTTTTCACAGTGCAAAATGCCTTGCCTTTTCTCAATGATGCAAGTTCGATCATACTTGTTGCCTCGGTTGTGATCCATAAAGGTTTCCCGGGCACATCGGTTTATACAGCGGCCAAAGGTGCGGTCAGAACACTGGCCAGAACACTGTCGGCAGAGTTACTGGATCGAAAGATCAGGGTAAATGTTTTAAGTCCCGGCCCTGTCGAAACACCGGTTTTTGAAAAACTCGGCTTGCCACCTGAAGCCGTACCTGAAACCAAAGCCTTTTTTACCAGCATTGTTCCCATGAAAAGGATCGGCCAACCGGAAGAGATGGCTAAGGTTGCGACTTTCCTCGCTTCATCGGATTCCTCATACATTTTGGGCGAAGAAATCAGAGCAGATGGAGGTGTTGTAAACTTGTAATCGAACTACGATGAATCTGTAATTTTTACAAAATTTTCGGCTGAACGGCCCCAGAGTAAGAAAATATCACTCTGGGGCATAAGTCTGCTATAAAGCCATAGCTTGAACCTGTGACTCTAAAAATCCCGTAAAACCATATGGAAACATTTGATAATTTTATGTTTTTTTTACATTTCAATTACTTTTCCATTATTTATAAAGTTTACATGGGTGAAATTCGCTTTTAAACATCAAAAAAACCTTTTTAAATGTGAAAAATATTACAATTTTCACACCGTAGAAAAATCTATGCTATAAATAAAAAATGGAATCATCGATAATAGGTAATTACAACTCAAATCTCGCAATACTCTCCGTATTGGTTGCGATCATCTCGTCATACGCCATGCTGAGTTTTGTCAGCCATATCACCACACGACGAAACAAACATAAAAACATATGGATTGCTGGTGGAGCAATCGTAATGGGTGGTGGTATTTGGTCGATGCATTTTATCGGCATGCTGGCCCTCAACATGCCCACCCCGGTTGAATACCACCTCGACATCACAATCTACTCTCTGCTAATACCGATACTAATATCTGCGCTGGCCCTCAGATTTATTACAGATACAAAGCAACGCAATCACGCCCTGTTTTTAACCGCTGGCATTCTTATCGGGTCAGGCATTGCATCCATGCACTACACCGGCATGGCTGCGATGCACATGGCCGCTAAGGTTCAATATGATTCACGGCTGGTGCTGCTATCGATTCTGATTGCGATCATAGCATCGACAGCCGCACTCTATATCGCCTTTTATCTACGAGAATCAAAACCAGCAGATCAATTAACATTGAAACTTCCCGCAGCACTCATGATGGGTTTCGCCATTGCAGGCATGCACTACACCGGTATGGAAGCTACCAGCTTTATGCCAGCAGGATCGGGATATACAGATATCATCCCGGATGTGGACGCTATGTCGCTTGCCATCGCAATTGCAGCCGTCGTGATACTTACGCAGGGGTTTTCACTCGTTGCTTTGCTTTTGGATCATCAGATCATAGAAAAAGAGACCACGCTGGAGCAGTTAACAGAGAGTGAAAAGCGCCTGCAAGCTGCTCAGAGTGTTGCTCAGATGGGTGACTGGGAATGGGATATCCTGAACGACAAGCTCTACTGGTCTGATGAAATATTTCGCATATTCGGACTGCAACCCAATGAAACCACGCCCTCTTTCGAACGGTTCAAAGACGCCATCCACCTTGAGGATCAGGAGAGTGTTTTTCGCGTGATCAACAAGCCTGAACATCAAAAGCAATCCTTTTCGATGGACTACCGCATCATCTCACCCAGTGGCAGTATACGCTGGTTTCACGAAGAGAGGATCGACCATACAGACAAACACGGACAGCTCACCCGGCGATGCGGTACAGTGCATGATATTACCGGGCGCAAACTGGCCGAAAAGCAGATGAATTACCTTGCCACCCATGACCCGCTCACCAAACTACCGAACCGAACATTGCTGATTGACCGGCTTCAGCATGCCAAATCGGTGGCTGAGCGTAATAAAAACAAATTTGCACTGCTATTTATTGATATTGATGAATTTAAACAGATCAATGATGAATTTGGTCATAAGCATGGTGACACACTACTTTGCCTGATTGCACAGCGATGTATGAAGTTTGTCCGTGACAGCGATACCGTGGCCAGGTTCGGTGGTGATGAGTTTATTATTGTATTGTCCGACATTTACGATATCAGCACTGTCGCAACCATTGCTAAAAAGCTTGTTGAGTCCATCGCTGAAGCGTTTATCCTTGATGAAAAAGTAGTGATCATTAGCTGTAGTATTGGAATCGCCATCTTCCCCGACGACCAAAAAGATACAATGCAAAGTGACGATACACTCATCCATTTGGCAGATGCAGCAATGTATCAGGCAAAGAAAAATGGCAAAGGGCAATATCAATTTGCAGGCGCAACTTCAAAAGCAAAAAAAATGCCGCATCAGTAAAACGCCAACTTAACACACATCGATAAAACAGATAGTTGCGCATTGGCAGGCGCAGTCATTCAATTCAAATTAAATTCAACTTCGCTGGATACATTTCTCTCTTTAAGCAAACCGGATCAAGCCGAAGGTTTCGCTATCTAACCAGTCTCACTACCACGACGCGAATTGATTCCACCCGTGCTGCATCGGTATTCACTCACCTATCAACTGCGCCATGCGTTCAAGCGGATGCGCAGTGACCTCTCTGCCATCATTATAAAAAGAGACCAGGTTCAGGCCCCCTCCTTCTACCGCTTTTTTCGCCACATTGTCTGGGCTGATCGTATAACGGCCCAGTGCCTTCTCTGTTGGCCAGTTCATATCGGTATAGACCGTATAAACCAGTTCTGAACAGACAATTTTATCGGTAGTTTCCACATCAAAATTAAAGTCGTAAGCTTTTCCTACCTGCTTCAAAGCCAGTAAAATACGTTTGATATTTGTCTCTTTGATTGAATCTGTACTACGCAAAACAGCCAGGTCATCTACATTGAGAAAGTGCTGCATTGAATTCATCTGTACACCGGAGCGAAGTGCCTCGACAACAGAGGCGCCTGCTTTGATCTTATCGTGATAAGGAACAATCGCTGGATCACGCCAGATTCCCAGAGCTTTTAATTCAGGTTCTGTTCCAATCCAGATTGCAGCGTGTCCCCAGTGACCAGGAATCAGTTTATCGGTGAGCCTGAATGGTGTTTTCTCCAACAGAATATCGCCAGCATGCAACTGGCTACTGACATGATTGAGCACTGCTGAATCATCGTACAATTTACCTTTGCGAAACTCAATCAGTCCCATAGCGTTACCAAACAATCCACTGAACAGGTTCATGCCTTGGTTCTCCAACCCGATAAGATCATCCTGAGTAATGGAACTCATAAAGGCTAAATGCTGACCGATACGCCCCAGCGAAGAATCTTTTTTCATCATATTGTATGACTGGCTCTGTTTGATAAGGGTGTTTAAATAAATAAAGTTTTCATCGTGAACCCGTTCAGAAGAGACCTCCTTCAGCCGCTTTTCATAAAACTTGATGGCATGTTTGACCACCCTTCGTTTTGCACTTGAGCTATAAGAGCGTGCCAATCGTTGAAGTGCATCCTGACCTTTGTCATAAGCAGCGTCTTGCTGATTTAAAAAGCGACGTAACTTGCTGTTTTCTTCATACAATGAGCTCATCATCAAATAATTATCGTAAAGAATCAGCGCTGAAGAGAGCGAAAGCATGATGCCTTTAAGCTGATTTGCATCGCTAATGGGTTCCATCCCCAACTGCTCATAGGTCTCTTCTGATGGTTGATGCCAACAGCTCTGTGCATAAGCCACCTGATACAGCTTACTGCGCAGGCTAAGGTGATCCATCAAACCTTCATTCAGGCGATCCAGATCATACCCACTCAATGGCACGCTGCCATCGACCTTGCCCGCTTCCCGCAACTGATTGATCACCTCAATTGCTGTCTCGCGATGCACCAGGGATTCTTCCACCAGTGTTTTATACACTTCAATTTCATGGTTCAATACAGGTGTCATTGAGGATTCAGTCATACCAAATTTTACCGGCGTTTGCCGCCAGCATGTTTCAACAGATGGCATGTTTTCTGTATGCAACACAGGCTGCACAAAAGAACAGCCCGACAGGAAAAACACTGTCAGAAATAGACTTTTCCTAACCCTCTTCCACATCATCAATGACAAAGACTGCAAACGAAGTTCAGGTTTTTTACGCATTGTTATCTTCCTCCCCCTTCCCAAAAAGCCACATTAAGCTGTTAGGAACATGATGTCATGCTCAATTTCCCTAACTGCATGTCCAGCAATAAGCTCTACAACATCGAAAGAACAAAACCATGCAAAAACCGTTATCCCAACCCTGGATGCTTTTTCTACTTTCTCCACAAATCAATCGAGTCCAACATCTTTGATTTGTGAGGCAGTCGTGAGCCTCTAACCCCATTGATTCAGTTGAACTAAGCCTGACAACAACTAGACTGGTTAAAGTGGAGACCATTTATGCATAAAGAAGCGCAATTCTGGGACAAGATCGCAGAAAAGTACTCCAAACAGCCAATCGCTGATGAAGTCGCTTACCAGAAAAAACTTAAGATCACGCAAAGCTACTTTACCCCGGAGACAGAAGTTCTGGAGCTGGGTTGCGGCACAGGCTCCACCGCCATTATCCATGCACCGTTTGTGAGGCACATCCGTGCCGTTGATGTTTCCCCGAACATGATCGAAATCGCTAAGGGAAAAGCTGATCATGAAGGTATCGAGAACATCACCTTTGAAGTGGCGGCCTGCGATGAGATCAATATCCCCGATGCAAGTGTCGATGTGGTGATGGGGATGAGCATCCTCCATCTTCTGGAGGACAAAGAGGCGGTGATTGCAAAGGTTTACCGAATACTCAAACCGGGCGGTGTTTTTGTGAGCAGCACCGTATGTCTTACGGGAATGATGAAATTACTGAAGCTGATCATTCCAATCGGCGCACGCTTTGGAAAGATGCCAGAGGTGGTGAAGTTCTTTAATTCAAAAGAGCTTGAGAAATCCCTGACCGATGCAGGCTTCGATATTGATTACCAGTGGCAAGCAAACAAGGGCATGGTGCTCTTTATCGTGGCGAAGAAACCCGGATAGCCAGAAAAAGGTAACGTCCCCTTTTATTCTTTGATTTCAAAAGCTTTGGCTAAAATGGTATCCCGATTTTTTTTGAATGAATTCCTATATTTTCTCCATGAAAAAAGGGCCTAAAAGGCCCTTTTTAAGAAAGGTTTATTTAAGATTTTCATGTTTTAACTATTTGTCCGGAAAAAATAGTTAAATTATGCAGAAATACTTCCCTTAGTTAACTCCCCTTTCTGTTCTGCTTGGATTTGGTTACTGAGCGAACCATGCGCCCAAACTCTCTGTCCTTGGCTCTTTTCTCTGCTAACGTAGCGCTGTTAAACTCCTGCTCCTTCATCAGCTTCAGATAATTAGAGAGCCGTCGTTCGTCCAGATCACCGGAATCGACCGCAGCCCTGACAGCGCAACCCGGTTCACCTTCATGCTGGCAATCCTTAAACCTGCAATTTTCCGCCAGCTCACTGATTTCACTGAAGGTCTCTTCAACACCCTGTCCACAATCGGCAAGCTGCAACTCCCGCATTCCGGGGGTATCCAGCAGCAGTCCTCCTGAAGGGAGCATATGGATAGATCGTGATGTGGTGGTGTGGCGGCCTTTCGCATCTCCTTCACGCATTGCATTGGTATCTTGGGCACTTTCTCCCAGCAGGGTATTGATCAGGGTAGATTTACCCACGCCGGATGAACCTAAAAGCGCCACTGTCTTGCCTTCAATACACCACTCATCCAGTTTTCTAACACTCTCCGGATCAAGGCAGTTCACGGTGACGGATTGAAGAAACGGGTCCATCGCTTTGATCTGCTCAATGTACTGCTCCGGATCATCACAGATATCCGCCTTGGTCAGCACTATGACCGGCTCGACACCTGTCTCATTGGCCAGAGTCAGGTATCTCTCGATTCGGTTAAGGTTAAAATCCCGGTTCATTGAGCTGACAATAAACAGCGTATCAATATTCGATGCGATCAACTGGGTATAAGCTCTCTCACCAGCCGCTTTTCTGGAGAAGAGTGAGAATCGTTCAAGCAGGCGAACGAATGAGCCTGATGAATCGCCTGAGGAATCAAGCAGAATCCAGTCTCCCACTGAAAACAGAGGCATATCCTTCGTGATCTGAATCGGCATCCTGCTTTCCTGGGTCTGCACTATAATGGCAGACCTCTCCTGAGAGACGACTCTCCCAAGAGTAGCGTTTTCCCACTCCTCAAGATCGAGCTGTTGTTGAAAAAAGGGCTTCCACCCCAGTTGTGATAGTGAGTAAGAATTAGACATAAGAACCCCTTAACGGCAGATGAACGTCCAGCAGAACTGGAAGAGACGCATTAGGGGCTATAAAGCGCCCCCGGCTAAAAAAACCGGGTAGAGCAAAGAGTAGTATTAGCTACCAGCTACCCGGAAGGTTCTTACGACAATCATTAATAACCTCCAGAATCGGTTAAATGTTACTCCATTCTAAAAACCACATGTCTGCGTGTCAATTACCGGGGTTTATGAATTCAGAAAGTGAGGTGAATCGTTAAAAGAGATCGCTCGAGCCTTTAATAGCCCTTTTTAAGAAAGATTTCTTTAAGATTTTTATATTTTTAACCATTTACCCGCTAAAAGAGAGAAAATATGCAAAAATATTTTACCCTGCTTTAAACACTTCTCTACCTTTTCAAATCAATCGAGTCTGACCCTATTGATTTTCATTGATTCTCAGCTTAAAGGGTAGCGCCCTCTTTTTCCTACGAGTCAGGCTGGACTGCCGTGGTGATTTCCTCAGTTTCAATAGGTTTGTCGCTTGTTAGGGAGCCGTGTAATTTGGTTTCGTAGGTTCCGCCAATTCCTTCACACGTAACCGTGCTTGGTAAGCTCCATGTTACAGCAGTTCCCCGGGCAACAGGCCTGACCATTCGCCATGGCCAAAAACCAAACCTTTGTGAGCCTACATATCCAATGACTGCATCCGCCCCTAGCACTCTCGCTTTCTTAACCAATCGAGGGACCACCTCATTTACATCGCCATAAGTTTGTTTTCCAACCTTTATTCTTCGAATAACAGTATATTTAACATCCGATGGAGGCATGCCGCTTAACAAGCATACTGGTTTCTCGGTTGAAGATATTGTTGGCTTCTCTTCTTGCCCGGATGCTGAATCAACCGGCTCAGAAAATGCAGTGTGTGACGAAAATAACATAATTCCGCAAAGAATTAGAATTGATCTCATAATTTATTCCCCTAAATGAAGGTCATGAGGATAAAGACCTGCTTCAAGCATCCTCTCCCTTTCCCTTATTTTTTCTGTAATGTAGCAGATAACCTGAGTTCTTCTAGAGTTTATCTTAAGACTTAATAAATCAATCGAGTCTGACCCCATTGATTCAACTCTAATTGGGCAACTGGCAGGAAATTAATCCTCAACGGTATTTAGCCAGCACCTGATCCAGATCAACCGCCTCAATTTCACCGCGCCGCCAGGCACTTAGGCGATCTTCCGCCTCTTTCACCCATAGCTGATCTATTTTTTCATCATGTTTATCCAAGCTGGCAAAAATTTCATCGGCCAATCCAATGCGTTCCAGCGGAGATAATTAACATGCTTCAGGTATACCCCATGAAACCTTCTAATCCTGCCCCGCCTGATCAGCAATCGCAGCAGACTCTGTCAAGTGTGATGGTAGCTCTTTCTGGGTCTTACCTGCAAGTTTCCCCAGCGTAGCAATCTGACTGATCACATTGCCACGGCCTGACTTGATGCGATCCAGTGCGGTGCCATAAGCATTCTGCGCCTGATCCAGACGGCTACCTACCTCTTCAAAGGCTTTAACAAAATCCACCATCTTATCATGCAGCTTGCCTGCACGATCAATCAGTTTCACCACGTTTTCACTCTGACGCTCATACCGCCAGAGCTGTTCGATCAGTTTCAAGGTTGCGTAGAGTGTTGAAGGCGTGACCACCGCGACACGTTGTTCGAATGCAGATTCAAATATCGTCGGGTCTTCTTCAATAGCCATCAGGTACGCGCCCTCAATGGGCACAAACATCAATACATAGTCGGGAGAGTTCACATTGGGCAAATGGTCATATCGTTTGCCGGATAGCCCCTGAATATGGCTTTTCAGGCTCCTCAAGTGGGCTGTGAGCGCTGTTTTGCGTGCCAGATCATCCGCAGCCGAGACAATGCGTTCATAATCAGTCAGCGAGACCTTGGAATCAATAATCACCTGTTTATCGCCCGGCATGTAGATCACCACATCAGGGCGTAACCTTTTACCCTCTTCATTGGTGAACGACTGCTCACGGGCAAACTCATGCCCTTCACGAAGACCGGAGGTCTCAAGGATTCGTTCAAGAATCATCTCACCCCAGTTACCCTGTGCTTTGCTCTCGCCTTTCAATGCCTGAGTCAGACCCAAAGCATCCTCGGACATCTGACGATTCAGCTTCTCAAGGTGGGCCAGGTGCTCTTTTAACGATGCACGATCCTTGGAGTCGTTTAAGTGAACTTCATCAACACGTTTACGGAAATCACCCAACTGTTCACGCATCGGTTTAAGGATTTCATCAATATTGCTGCGATTCTGCTCTGAAAAAGTTTTACCCCGTTCCTCAAAAATCTGATTGGCGAGCAGCTTAAATTCATTGCCCAGTTTCGCTTTGGCCTCTTCCAGCAACAGCAGCTTTTCAGCCGCTGACTCACGATCCTTTTTCACAACGATATTTAATTCAGCGATGTTTGCTTCATGCTGTGAATTGATGGTGACAAGCTTTTGGAGTGCTGTTTCTTTTTCAGAGAGTTTAGCCTCCAGTTCGGAGCTCCTCTTTTCGGAGTTCTGCACCCGCTCAGTCAGTGATGCATTGGATACCATCTGCTTAGTGATATCCTGCATATGGATTTCAATCAGCCCCTGTTGCGCCTCGACATGCTCTTCCAACTCTGTAACTGAGGCATTAAGGGTCTCAACCTCCCGCTTCTGACTGCTATGCCTGACAAACCACAGTACTAGGACAAGTAGCAGCACACCTAGAGCAATCATCGGGTTTTGAGTCATTTCAATCATAGTAGCAAACATGTAGCGAACAGCTTACCGTCATGAAAAAAATAATCATCATCGCTTTAAATCCCGGTAAAAATTCTCGTGCGCACCAACACCAAGCAGCTTGATAATCACCCTTCCTTCATCATAGCTATACGCAAGCAGTGCCTGTTGTTTGAGCATATTAAACTTATAAACACGTAAATAGTTCAGGTCACCACGCTTTTGGACACCGATCAAAGGGTTAGCAACAACTTCCTGGACAGCCTTGTCCAAGGCTTTTTTTTGGATTGGTTTGAGTTTTTTAAGTTGTTTGGAGAATCGTGGTGTTTGTAATACCTGCATCATCAGCCAAACTTATAAGGTTCAAGCTGCCCGTGCTCTGCCTCTTCATGAGACAACATAATCTCACGGATAAAATTAAACGGTAAATCAGGATTTTCTTCTGCAATTTTTCCAAGTCTGGCCCAATGCTCAATCTGTTTTGGAGGCGTACGGTGCTCAGCTTTTGCATAAAGCTTTGCATCATCTACTAATTCATCAGAAAGTTTAATTGCAACTGCCATCACAGACTCCTTTTACCACAACAGGTGTCATTATGAGTCTAAAGGTGTTATTATGCAACCTTTTATAATGACGGGAAAATTCGCCTTAATCTTTAAGCAATCCACTAACAGACGCCAACGCCTCTTTCAGTTTATCAGGCTCGGTACCACCCGCCATCGCCATATCAGGTTTACCACCACCTTTACCACCACAGATAATTGCCACTTCACGCACAATATTGCCTGCGTGATATTGATCAGTGAGGTCTTTTGTCACACCGGCGATCAACTGAACCTTTGGCCCGTTTTTCATACCAAATACAATCACACCCGATTTGAGTTTGCCTTTGGCTTTATCCATGAAATCACGGAAATCCGAAACACCGGAAACTTCAGCAGTGAGTAACTTGATACCGTTCACATCAACAGCGGTGCCAATCAGATCATCAAGCATGCCTGTAGCACTTTTTGCAGTAAGAGAAGCCACAATCCTGGATTCCGCTTTTAGCTTCGCCTGTAAACCAGCCGTCGCATCGGATACTTCAAACGGGCGTACCTTGAGCAGCCCTGCCACGTCATTCAATGTGTTCACATCATTCACAAAGCTCTGATAAGCCGCTTCTCCGGTGACCGCTTCAATACGGCGTACACCGGCTGCAATGCCGACCTCGCTTACAATTCGGAATGGGCCAATGTCACCTGTTCTTGATACATGCGTACCACCACACAGTTCAGTGGAAAAACCTGCGGAGACCACACGCACTTCATCACCATACTTCTCGCCAAACAGTGCCATCGCACCCGAAGCAATCGCTTCATCCTGCGTCATTAAATTGGTTTCAACCGCATCATTGGCCCAAATTGCCGCATTCACATCGGCTTCAATCTGTGCTTTTTCTTCTAGTGAGACGGGCTGATGATGAGAAAAATCAAAACGCAACCGTTCGGAATTCACCAATGAACCTGCCTGTTTCACATGATCACCCAGCACATCACGCAATACAGCATGCATGAGATGCGTGGCGGTATGATTACGACGAATGCAATCACGACGAATGCCTTCCACCTCAAAATGGGCAGTGCCACCACTTGCCACCGAGCCTTTATTCACCTTCCCTACATGCACAAACAGATCAGAGAGTAATTTTTTGGTATCAGTAACAGTGAACAGAGCACCATCGACTGTGATCATGCCTGTATCACCCGCTTGACCACCGGACTCGCCATAAAACGGCGTCTGGTTGGCAACCAGCCAGCCTTCTTCGCCTTCAGAAAGGGTGGCAACAGCTTCGTTGTCTTTAATCAGGCCGGTAATCACACCTTCAGCAGAGAGCGTGGAATAACCCAAAAATTCGGTTGGCCCATGTTTTTCACGCAATTCATACAATGCTTTTGGAATTGCAGACTCACCAGAGCCACCCCATGCCGCACGCGCACGTTTGCGCTGCGCTTCCATGCAGACTTCAAAACCGTCCATATCCAGACCGACGTTTCTGTTTCTCAGAATATCCGCAGTCAGATCGGTTGGAAATCCAAAAGTATCGTAGAGAGTAAACAATGTTTTGCCCGGAATCGTGCCACCGGCACCTGCATCATCAACAGCCTGTTCAACCAGTTTCAAACCTTTGTCCAACGTTTTGATAAAGCGCTCTTCCTCAATCCGTACAACCTGCTCGATATTGGCCTGAGCTACAGCCAGCTCGATGAAATGACTGCCCATCTCACGCACCAGCGCATCCACCAGCTTATAAATAAACGCTTCATTCATACCCAGCAAACGGCCATGACGACATGCACGACGAAGAATACGGCGCAGCACAAAACCGCGCCCTTCATTCGATGGCAATACACCATCGGCCATCAGGAAAGAGACTGAACGCAGATGATCTGCCAGTACCCTCAAAGATACATCCTGCTCATCACTTTCACCAAACTTCACACCGGTTACATCACAGGCCGCAGCAATCAGGTTTTTGAACAAATCGATTGAATAGTTGTCGTGGGTGCCCTGCATCACGGCTGCCATACGTTCAAGGCCCATACCTGTATCAACAGAAGGTTTTGGCAACGGGTTCAAAGTCCCCTCTTCATCCCGATCATACTGCATAAATACGAGATTCCAGATTTCAACATAGCGGTCGCCATCTTCCTCGGGTGTGCCCGGAGGACCTCCAGGAATATCTGCACCATGATCAAAGAAGATTTCAGAGCATGGGCCACACGGGCCGGTATCGCCCATCGACCAGAAGTTATCCCTGGCACCAATACGGGCAATTCGATCAGCAGGAACACCGATCTCTTTTGCCCAGATATCATAAGCCTCATCATCCTCTTCATAAACAGTGACAAAGAGACGTGTTGCATCAAGCTTCATTTCAACGGTGAGGAACTCCCACGCATAAGCAATCGCCTGTTGTTTGAAATAATCGCCAAACGAAAAATTGCCAAGCATTTCAAAAAAGGTGTGATGACGGGAAGTATGACCAACATTTTCAAGATCATTGTGTTTGCCACCTGCACGCACACATTTCTGGCTACTGGCTGCAGTCACATAAGAACGGGTTTCATTGCCAAGAAACACATGTTTGAAGGGTACCATGCCCGCATTGGTGAACATCAGGGTTGGATCACCATGCGGTACCAATGAACTTGAAGCGACGACTTCATGTCCTTTACCTGCATAATAATCGAGAAACTTTTTACGAATTTCCGATGTCTTCATTCTTCTTCCTCATGCAACTTTAAATCAGTCTCGTTTAAGATGCGTAGAATCGTAGCAGCATCGTGGCCCTTATTCCGCAAAAAACGGGCATGACGTTGCCATACCCGCTCATCATCGTGTCGTAATCGCTGTGGGTCACGCTGACTTAACAACGCTCTACACACCTGAAATGCATCATACGAAGCTTCAGCCTCATCAAGTGCGACCTGCAAAGCAAGCTCTTCAACACCCTTCTGGCATGCCTTTGCCCCTGCCATCCAGGGTGCTTCACCACGCTGCATTCGATAGCGTAAAAATGCCTCGGCATAGCGTGAATCATTCAAATAACCATAATTTTTCAGCTCTTCAATCGCCGAATCAATAGCAATGTCATCAAAATTACGGCTTTCCAGCTTTTGTCTAACTTCTGCTTCACAATGCTCACGCCTTGTCAGCATACGCAGTGCTACAGAATAGGCAGCTTTGATGTCAGGATTCATCAGAATTCACGGCCTCTCAGCCATCAATAAAAAACCTTAACCGAAGTTACTCAGTGACAGCTTCTTTATCACCAATACCAAGATTGTTACGCACCTTGCCTTCAATATCTGCCAAAATATCCGGGTTCTCTTTTAGAAAGTTGATCGCGTTATCACGGCCTTGCCCGATACGTTCCGTACCAATCGCATACCATGCGCCGCTCTTTTTCACATGATCAAAATTCACACCCATATCAAGCACTTCACCAGCATGGGAAACGCCTTCACCATACATGATCGAAAACAGTGCCAATTTGAATGGTGGTGCCATCTTGTTTTTCACAACTTTCACCTTGGTTTCGTTGCCAAGAATTTCATCACCCTTCTTGATTGCCCCAGTACGTCGAATATCAAGACGAACAGAAGCGTAAAACTTCAGTGCGTTACCACCGGTTGTGGTCTCAGGATTGCCAAACATCACACCGATCTTCATACGAATCTGATTGATAAAAATCACCATGGTCTTGGAGCGGGAAATCGATGATGTCAGTTTGCGTAGTGCCTGACTCATCAATCGCGCCTGTAGCCCCATATGAGAATCACCCATATCACCTTCAAGCTCTGCACGCGGTGTTAAAGCAGCTACTGAATCCACCACGATAATATCCAGTGCGCCTGAACGGGTCAGCATATCAACAATTTCCAGTGCCTGCTCACCTGAATCAGGCTGGGAGACCAGCAGGTCATCAATATTCACACCCAGTTTTTCAGCATAGGCCGGGTCTAATGCATGTTCAGCATCCACAAATGCAGCCGTACCGCCCATTTTCTGTGCTTCTGCAACGGCGTGCAGTGCCAATGTCGTTTTACCGGAGGATTCCGGGCCATAAATTTCAATCACACGGCCGCGTGGATAACCACCAATACCGAGCGCAGCATCCAGTGCAAGTGAGCCGGATGAGATAACGTCCACATCCACTTTAGCCTGCTCGCCTAATCTCATCACCGTGCCTTTACCAAACTGTCGTTCGATCTGGCTTAGTGCGGTATCCAGTGCTTTTGTTTTATCGGACATTCTTTTATCCTCTCAATTCAAATCTAGCTCAATTTAATATCGTTCAACTTGTCTAACCTAATCCAGGTCAGCCCCACCAACCCATCAAAGATCAAAGACTTCCAGCTTGCGATACCTGGCACCATCCGGGTGCAATATGGACTGGTAGAGAACAAGGCTCCCTGCCACCCACTGCAATTGGGGAAACGGTGACATGTTTGCAAGCATCCCGGCATCTATCGGTGCCGGAAATTCACACCCTCTGGCTAAAGTAATATGCCCCTTAAACGGGCTCTCTTTGGCTGAACGTTTGTCCTTGCTGTTGCGAACCGTAGCACGACCTGCCTGTCTGCAACAACGGGCTAATTGTTTTAACGTCCCGGAACCCTCCAGCGCATCAACACCTGCCCAAAGAACACGGGGTTTCAGAAGCCTTGGAAAAGCACCAAACGTTGTTGTTCTAAGTTTAATTGGATCAGTTTCTTTTGCACACGCCATCAGAGACTCAGCCAGATCATCAACCGTATCGCCTTCAACATCACCATAAAAAGCGAGTGTCAGATGCCAGTTTTTGGTCGGTACATCCCGCCAATCGCCGGGTGCAAGATGAGTCGCTTCCTCTTGCCACCAGACATTGAGCTCCTCAGTAACAGCATAGGGAGTATCCAGTGCTGCAAAAAGTCTCACTCGCTCTTAAACCCACGGGCTAAAAGAAAAAATTCGCTGGAAGTTTTCCGGCTTGCGGCAGGCTTGATATTTTTCACCTTTTCAAAAGCCAAACCAAGCTCACGGCGAAACTGATCATAACCCTCACCCATAAAGGTTTTCATCAACAGCTCTCCACCGGGTTTCAGGTGTTCTTTGGCAAAATGCAGTGTCATCTCATTGAGGCCAATCATACGCATCTGATCAATCAGCTTATTACCACTCAGTTCCGGTGCCATATCTGAAACCACCAGATCAACTGCACGGCCAGCAAGTGCCTGATTCAAAGCCTGCTGACCTTCCGACGAATCAAAATCACCTTCAATCAAGGTAACACCTTCAATCGCATTTAAAGGAAGCAGATCAATGCCAATCACCAGACCATCTGGCCCAAGTCGATTTGCAATCTCCTCACTCCAGGAGCCAGGCGCGCAACCTAAATCAAGAATGACGCTGTTTTTCCTGATTTCCAGACCATGTTCATCAAGGATTTCAGTCAATTTAAACACGGCACGTGAGCGTTTGCCCTCACGCTGTGCCTGTTTCACATGGGCATCATTGGCATGGCGTTGAAACCATGCTGATGTTTTACGGTCTTTTTTACTCTTCGACTGCTTTCCCAATGAGGTTTCCTCTAATGTTATATCTTTTCAAGATGCCGTGTTATTTCCATTCTGTTTATCCTCTCTGAACAGCTTCAAAAATAGTATCAAAAACAGCAATCGTATGGCCATTAAATATCAGAGAAAATAAAAATATCGATGCGTCTTGTGAATATAATCAAACAACATCTACAGAAACCGTCTACTCCTTAAGCTTCCAACCGACATACCACAAACGCCAACAAGTCAAAACCGTTGCCAGAGCAAAACCAGCAACAATACCAATGGACAGAACCGGATCACTGTCTCCAACGCCCAGAAAACCATGCCGAAAACCGTCAATCAAATAGAAAAACGGGTTGTACAGACTCACCTGCTGCCAAAATGGAGGCAGCTGTGCAATCGAATAAAATACGCCGGATAGAAATGTAAGCGGCATAATAATGAAGTTTGTTATCATCGCCATATTATCAAAATTATTTGACCACATGCCCGCAATCAGGCCAAGCCCTCCCATGATCACACTTCCACAAATACCATAAACCAGGATGAATCCCAAATGATGCAATGAAATATCAACAAACGGAAACAGCACAAGTAAAAATACCGTCACCACAATAACGGCACGCAATACTGCCGCAGTTAAAAAGGCAAAAACCATTTCAAGAGCAGAAAGCGGTGCCATCAACAAATAGATATGCACATTCATTACTTTTCCGATAATGATAGAACTGGAGGTATTTGCGAAGGCATTTTGCAACATACTCATCATCGCCAGCCCCGGTATCAGAAAGGTAAAATAATCGACATCCATACCCGGCACCTGTCGGTCACCCATGGCATAACGGAACACAATCAAATAAAGAATCGCAGTCAACGCAGGGGCCGCGACAGTCTGCATATTCACCTTCAGAAAACGGTGGGTTTCCCGTTTAAATAAGGTCCATGTGCCTCTTGGATTCATGAAAAAACCTCTTTCTGTGTCAAACGTAAAAACACATCTTCTAAATCTTCCTGACAGACCCCCGCATCCAGCGGCGCTCCGAAACGTTTCTGTGCCGCATCATAAGCCTCATGAAATGTTGATTCTTTAAGATCCTTTCGATTCAGTGTAAGACACAGTTTTCCATCATCAATTCTGGGGAAAAAGGTTGCTAAAACCTCTTCATCTTCAGGCAATAAACACCAATCATCTTCATAACGAAGCCACAAATAAGAGCCTGCCACGTTGTGCAGCAAGTCATCCATGGAACTTGATGCAATCGTCTTTCCCTGATCAATGATTGCCACATGATCACAAAGCTCTTCAGCCTCTTCCAGATAATGTGTGGTCAAAAGGATGGTGGTGCCCTTTTGATTTAACTCACGCATGTAATCCCACAAACGTTTACGCAACTCGACATCAACACCCGCTGTCGGCTCATCAAGCACAACCAGCGGTGGCCGATGCACCAAAGCCTGAGCTATCAGCAAACGCCTGCGCATACCTCCGGAGAGCTGACGTGTGTTTTTATTGGCATGTTCAGCCAATTCCAAACGCTCCAGCAACTCTTCAATCCACTTCATATCCGGCTTTTGACCATAAAGCCCACAAATCATACGCAACACTTCTTTGGGTGTGAAAAACGGATCAAAAGCCACTTCCTGCGGCACCACACCCATATTACGTTTGCACCAGAGACGTTCAGTAAACATATCATGTCCCAACAGTTCAATACTTCCTGATGTTGGCACAACCGTATCCGCCATGATATTGATCAATGTGCTCTTACCTGCCCCATTTGGACCAAGCAACGCAAAAAAACTCCCCTTGGGAACTGACAAGGAGACATTTGTGAGTGCTTCTTTACCATTGTGATAAGCTTTACAAAGATTGTTAACGTTTAACGCATAGTCTGTCATGCCGCTACCATACAGCAGGTCATACAAAAACGGAGCCATAAGGCTCCGTTTTTGATTGGAATATTAAATTTGCAATCAATAGCCAGCATTATTGGCGCAGCCAGCGCCTGTTTCTGCAGGCGTAAATGATTTTCCACAGCCACAAGTAGAGCCTGCATTTGGATTGCGAATCACAAAAGATTCACCATTAATTGAAGTCTGGTAATCCACTTCGGCCCCATCAATCAGATCCAGACTCATTTGATCCACCAATAGTTTAACGCCATGATTTTCTACCACGTGATCGTTGTCTTTTATCTCTTCATCAAAAGTAAAACCATACTGAAAACCCGAACAGCCACCACCGGAAACAAATATCCTCAAACACATGGATGCGTTGTCCTCATCGGCAAGCAAGCCATCGATTTTTTTTGCTGCAGCTTCGGTCAATGTTAATGACATCTTTTGCTCCTCACGTTCAATTTCACATTACGTTCATCCATTACAATTGCATGCACTCTCTTATAAACAAAATGAACCCATGATTAATATAGCCTGAATCATCACGTTTCACATTCGATTTTTCCATGCAAAGACAAGTCAGACTTGCTTCGTGCACAGCAAACATGACAATCACGGAATGCGGAATATAATTTTCAGTTTCATCGTCATGATGTTTATCCATGCATGCACGCCTACATCTGAAACTGTACATGAAACCCGCTTTATGATGGGTACACTAGTTGATTTTACACTATATAGTGACAACAAAAAAAATGCGTCTATTGCGATCAAAGCCGCCAGCGATGAAATGCAGCGAATTGAACAGCTTTTCAGTATCTATGGTGAACAACCCAATGCTATCAAAACATTTAACACATCCGTGCCAAACACACCCGTTAAACTGCCAGACGAAGTGAATACACTTTTGACTCAGGCTGAACAGTTGAGGCACAAAAGTTTAGGTGCATTTAATCCAGCGTTGGGTTCGCTTAACAAACTTTGGGGATTTTCACGCTCAGTGGATGATTCGCTTCCTGCGCCTTCATCACCACCCGCAGTCGATCAGATCAGCGCTTTACAAGCCGCCAGTATGCATTGCATCCAAAAGCATCATCAAAACAGATGGAGTCGAAAAAATCGTAATTGTGAGCTCGACTTTGGCGCCATCGCTAAAGGGTACGCACTCGAACAGGGTATGCAGGCATTAAAATCTCATGGCATTCAAAATGCGATCATTAATGCAGGTGGTGACATTAAAGTAAGTGGCAAACATGGTGGCCGCGCCTGGAAGATAGGTATCCGTCACCCCCGCCACGCGGAAAAAGTCATCGCAACCATAAAAATAGAAGGTGATTTGAGCATTGTCACATCCGGGGATTATGAACGTTTTTATATTTATAAAGGAAAACGTTACCACCATATTTTAAATCCCAAAACCGGTATGCCAGCCACAAAGACACAAAGTGCCACCGTTGTTACAACGAATGCAACATCTGCGGATGCCTGGAGCACTGCACTGTTTGTCACAGGCCTTGAGGGCATTAAAAGCATCGAAAAATTAGGTATGAATGCAATCCTTATTGATGCAGATGGAAAGATTCACACAACAGAAAATATCGAATCCCGCTTGCAGCTATCCGTCAGCCCTCCTATGCTCCGTACATCAGAGCATTGAACTAATTTCCAGGGAGGAATCATGGACGTCTCCGAACTACTTGCTTTCACAGTAAAAAATGGTGCTTCCGATCTGCACGTTTCATCCGGTGAGCCGCCTATGATTCGAATCCATGGTGATATGACCCGTATCAAAATGCCTGAACTGGCAGAACGTGACGTGCAGGCCATGGTTTATGACATCATGAATGATACGCAACGCAAACTGTTTGAGGAGCATCTGGAACTGGATTTCTCTTTTTCACTCGGTGATATTGCCCGCTTTCGTGTCAACGTATTCAAACAAAACCGTGGCATGAGTGCTGCTTTTCGTGTGATTCCCAACGAAGTCTTCACACTGGACCAACTCAAATGTCCCGAAATATTTGCAGACATTGCCATGTCAGCACGTGGCCTGTGCCTGGTGACAGGCCCGACAGGTTCAGGCAAATCGACCACCCTTGCCGCCATGGTAGATCACCGCAATCAGAGTGAAAAAGGCCATATCCTGACCATTGAAGACCCCATCGAATTTGTTCATCGCTCAAAAGCTGCACTGGTCTCTCAACGTGAACTTGGGCCTCATACGCACTCTTTTGCCAATGCACTGAGAAGTTCTTTACGTGAAGACCCCGATGTTGTGCTTGTCGGTGAATTACGAGACCTTGAAACCATCCGCCTGGCTCTGACCGCTGCAGAAACGGGTCACATGGTGTTTGCCACGCTGCATACCTCATCCGCACCCAAAACCATTGACCGTGTTATTGATGTGTTTCCGGCTGCAGAAAAAGACATGGTACGTGCCATGCTCTCCGAATCCTTGCGTGCTGTGATATCACAAAGCCTGATGAAAACAGCCGATGGTAATGGACGAGTCGCGGCGCATGAAATCATGTTGGGAACCCCTGCAATTCGAAACCTAATCCGTGAAAACAAAGTCCCTCAAATGGTTTCCGTGATGCAAACATCTTTACGCGAAGGCATGCAAACGCTGGACTCTGACCTGCAAAAACTGGTTAAATCACGAAAAATCACGCAACAAACAGCACTTGAAAAAGCTCAAAACAAACAGCTGTTTGGCGGCGGAAACGTTTAATGCTTTCGCATGCACAATCCAAATCAATGATGATTAAAAAACACTGGAGTAACGCATGAGTGCCAATGAACCTCAAAAGCTGACAATCAAGCAACTGTTGATGGTCATGGTGAAAAAAGACGCATCAGATATCTACATCACCCAGGGTATGCCACCAGCGTATCGTATCAATGGTGTTGTTATGCCACTGAAACAGGAACCTCTGAACTCCGTACAGTGCGAACAGTTAGCCAACTCATGTATGAGTGAAAAACAACGGGCAGCCTTTGCTGCCGACTATGAAATGAATCTTGCACTTGCATATCCGGACTTGGGACGCTTCCGTGTTAACATTTTTCGTCAAATGGGTAATGTGGGATTGGTCATCAGACAAATCAAAACCGAAGTACCCACTCTTGAAGGCCTTGGTTTACCTGAAATATTCAAAGATTTGGCTATGGCAAAACGAGGTCTGGTCATTATGGTAGGTGCAACAGGTTGTGGTAAATCCACCTCTCTGGCTGCACTTGTCGACCACAGAAATCGTACACAGGCAGGGCATATCATTACCATTGAAGACCCGGTTGAGTTTGTACACGAACATAAAAAGTGCGTCATTACCCAGCGAGAGATCGGCACAGATACCCACGAATATGAAGCTGCTCTGAAAAACACACTGCGGCAGGCGCCCGATGTGATTTTGGTAGGTGAGATTAGAGACAGAAAAACCATGGAACATGCGCTTGAATTTGCCGAGACCGGGCATTTATGTATGGCAACACTGCATGCCAACAATGCCAATCAGGCGCTTGAACGTGTATTGAATTTTTTCCCTGAAGAAGTACACCCTCAGGTACGATTAAACCTGGCACTCAACCTCAAAGGTATTCTTTCCCAACGCCTGGTCAAAACAGCGGATGGTGGCCGCATACCTGCCATTGAAATCATGATTAATACACCAAGAATCTCCGACTTGATCGACAAATGGGAAATTGGTGAAATTAAAGAGTCCATGGCAGATGGTGAAAACTACGGCATGCAAACCTTTGATCAGCACCTTCTTGAACTCTGGAGGCAAGGCCTTGTTGGCGAAGATGAGGCACTTAGACATGCAGATTCGGTGAATGATCTGCGCCTGAGAATGAAAATGGCCAAGTTAGAAGGCAATGAAAGTGGCGGCGGTATTGATGAATTGACTGCTGGCTCATCATCGGGCCTTAAAATCTGATGGCTGACTGGCATTTGATTGATGACCTCCTACTGGCCGCCCATAAACATAAAGCTTCAGATTTGGTTGTGCGAACCGGAGATCGAATACGCATGCGAATCAATGGTTCAATTGTTACAATTTCCCCGGACAAAATTCCACAACCAAGCCGAGAGCAGACCATTGATATGGTTAAACACCTGATCAGAAATGTTCCAAACGACGGGGATATTGAAACAATAAAAAGTAGAGACTTCCATTATTCACTCGAAAATGTCGCTCACTTTCGCGTCCATGTCATGCGCACCAACAATAATCTCGGTATTGTCGCGCGTATTATTCCACAGAAAATTCCGGGGTTTGACGAACTTCGTCTGCCACCGGTCATTCGGGAAATATCTAATCACCGCAATGGTTTGATTCTAATGTCAGGTGCAACCGGCTCAGGCAAAAGCACCACACTGGCAGCGATTTTGGATCATATTATTGAACATCGTCCTGTGCACGTGGTTACGCTTGAAGACCCCATCGAATACCGCTACAGCGTCACTCGAAAAGGCACTGTTTGCCAGCGCGAACTGGGCCTTGATGTGATGACTTACGCACAAGGCCTTAATGATGCGATGCGTGAAGCACCCGATATCATTGTTGCCGGTGAGGTACGGGATCGTGAAACCATTCAGCTGGCCCTTCAATCTTCGGAAACAGGTCACCTGGTCATGGCAACCGTACACGCCACAACCGCTATCGGTACCATGCAACGTGTCATGTCCGCATTTAACCTGAACGAACAGGATGCAATTCGCGAACGTCTGTCAGAAAACCTGCGTGCTATTGTTGTTCAAAAACTATTGCCAAAAAAAGATGGCAAAGGTCGCATTGTGGTACTCGAGGTGATGATCCGAAATTCAGTGATCAAACATTTTATACTTGATCCAGATCGCTGGCGTGAAATTCCTAAAGCCATGGAAGAAGGCTCAGTACTTTATGGTAGCCAGTCATTTGACCAACACCTGCAACAACTGGTGGAGTCAGATCAGGTCGAATATGAAGAAGCACTTGCCAGTGCATCATATCCGGAAGACTTTGCCATGCGGATGGGTCGTGAATAAGCGATTCTCAAAAAGCCATTGCTTCACGGCCCTTTCCTAACGCAGAGCATGAAGTGCTTTTTTGATCTGCTTCATGCCTGCCCGAATATCTGACTTTCTGGTTTCAGAAGATGTTTTCAGCAAAAATGGCTGACCAAAACAGAGTGTTGCCCTGCTCCGTTTTAATAAACCCTTCCAGATATTAATATGGTCAAACGGCCAAACACCTGTGACACGAAATGGAATAAGCGGTGAAGCTGTCTCCAAAGCCAGCATCGCTGCACCCGGTAAAATTCGTTTGAGTGGAACGTCAGGGTTCGCAGCACCTTCTGGAAAAATGCATAACACACCACCCTTTTCAAGCACTTCAACAGCTTCGCGTAAAGCGTGACGGTTTGCACCACCAGGATTGACAGGAATAGCTCCCACAGCCTTAAAAAACCACTTCATACCAAGCACACCATGATAATACTCACGAGCCATCAGAAAACATAAAGGACGATTCACCGATGCCTGAACCAGCAACGGATCCAATCCGCATCGGTGATTACCTATCAAAATAAGTGAGCCATCTGGTAAAGGTTCCACATGGGATTCCAGCCGGTGCCAATAACAACAAAAAATTCTGTTCAACCAGCGTAAAAACCTGTTTGGCCCCTGTTGATGATTCAAGTTAAACCCTTATGGCTCGCAGCAGGCCTTCAGCTTTGTGGTCCGTCTCTTCCAGTTCAGCCTGAGGATCAGAATCCGCAACAATCCCTGCACCTGCCGCCCAGTGAAGTTGATCTCGCTCATGCCAAAAAGTACGAATTAAAATATTCATATCCGCACTACCATCCCAACCGATATAACCGACCCCTCCCGTGTAAGGGCCACGCCCCTGTTGCTCCAGTTCATGAATAATTTCCATACAATGTATTTTAGGGCACCCGGTAATGGTTCCGCCAGGAAACATCGCCATAAACACATCCACCACATCCATGCCATCCGCCAAACGCCCTCGCACATTAGAAACGATGTGTTGAACAGTTGTATAACGTTCTACGCTCATATGTTCATTCACCTCCACACTTCCCGGTATGCAAATACGGCCCAAATCATTGCGCTCTAAATCTACCAGCATAATGTGTTCAGCCTGTTCCTTATCTGAAAGCAGAAGATCCGACTTTAAAAATTCATCGCTCTCCCCTTCTCCTCGTCTTCGTGTTCCTGCAATGGGTCTGGTTTCAACCACACCATTGGCTGAAAGTGAAAAAAGTCGTTCAGGAGATGCTGAAATAATACTCAGCGGGTCATCTTCCTTTCCAATTTTCACAAAACAGGAAAAAGGCGCAGGGTTCACCTCTCTTAAACAGGCATAAAGTTTATAGACTTCACTTGCAGCAAGCGGTGACTTCCAAAAACGCGCAATATTGGCCTGAAAAACGTCGCCAGCAGCAATATATGCCTTCACTTCTTCTACGGCCCGTTTGTAAGACTCAATATCACTGGAGATCACTCCTTCTACCTGAACAGGAAACACACCCGGTTTCACGGTAGTTCGAAATCTGATAACCGCGGCAATTTCATCCAATTGGCTCTGACTTACCCGTGAAGCAAGGTAAAGTTTCTGTTCCTGATAATCGACACAAATACTCCATTCAGGTTCAAACAACCAAAACATAGGGCCTGGAATCTCGGATTTGGGTTCGGGTAATGATTCGATAAATCTGCTCGCTTCATAAGCGGCATAAAATAACTGTTGGATGCCCGGAAATGAGTCCTTTTTGACAGCTTGAGAAGATCTCCAATGCTCAAAAAACAGTGCGGCATCGTCCACATCATAAAGACAATGTGAATCACCCTGTTTTGAAACAAGAAAATCGTGACCGCAACCTGTTGGGTCTTCAAGAATAGCCGAGAAAAAATGAGGTGCTGCAGCAAACAGATCATGTGCTTTCAACGCATGATCAGGCCAATCCAATACAATGGTATAAAGTGTTTTTTTCTGGTTATTTGAATTTTCGGACAATGACAGATGCGTTGGTACCGCCAAACCCGAAAGAGTTAGAAACCGCTACGTCAATACTGGTTTCACGCGCGGTATGTGGAACATAATCAAGATCACACGCGGGATCAGGATCATCCAGATTAATCGTAGGAGGCACCACACCATGGTGAACTGCCAGGACTGAAAATGCAGCTTCAATGCCACCGGCAGCGCCCAGCAAATGTCCGGTCATTGATTTGGATGAAGAAATCATCACTTTTTCTGCATGACTACCAAACACATTCTTAATTCCCTGTGTTTCACACAGATCACCTGTCGGTGTTGATGTGCCATGTGCATTGATATAATCAACATCTTCAGGATTTAGCTTCGCTGAATCAAGGGCAGCTTGCATGCATCGGCCACCGCCTTCCCCTTCCGGGGCAGGTGATGTCATATGATAAGCATCGCCTGACATACCGTATCCAACCACTTCAGCCAGAATGTTTGCACCACGTGCTTGCGCAGATTGCAATGACTCAAGCACCAGAACACCGGCGCCTTCACCCATCACAAATCCATCACGACCACTATCCCACGGACGAGAAGCCTTTTCAGGTTCATCATTACGTGTTGAAAGTGCACGAGCAGCAGAAAAACCACCGACAGCCAGTTCACAAACACAGGCTTCAGAACCGCCGGCAATCATCGCATCAGCATCGCCTCTGGCAATGATTTCAAATGCATCACCAATCGCATGGGTACCAGTTGCACAGGCTGTTACGGTTGCCGTATTTGGCCCCTTTGCACCTGTAAGCATCGATACCCAACCCGATACCATGTTAATAATCGTCATCGGAATGAAAAATGGAGAAATTTTACGCGCCCCACCGGCTTCATACGCCCGCATTGTTTTTTCAATCGCTGGCATACCACCGATGCCCGATCCAATCACCACACCAACACGTTCCGCATTGGTTTCAGTGATCTCCAGACCCGAATGTTCCACTGCCATATGAGCAGCGGCCACGCCGTAGTGGATAAAAGCATCCATCTTCCGCGCATCTTTTTTATTAATAAACGCGCTGACATCAAAATCAGAAACTTCACCAGCAATCGTACAGGCCATACCCGCAGCTTCCGCATCAAATTTAGTGATGCGTCCAATGCCTGATTTTCCTGCAATTAAATTGTTCCAGCTTAGTTCTGTTCCAGTGCCGAGCGGGGTAACCAGCCCGACACCGGTAACAACAACGCGTTGTTTCACGACTTATTCAGCTTTTGCAGCAATATAGTCGATAGCGTTTTGAACGCTCTGAATTTTTTCAGCATCATCATCTGGAATTTCGATACCAAACTCTTCTTCGAAAGCCATGACAAGCTCTACGGTATCCAATGAATCAGCACCCAGATCATCTACGAAAGAAGAATCTGAATTGATTTCGCTCTCATCAACGTTGAGCTGATCAGCAACGATTTTAATAACTTTAGCTTCAATTTCTGCAGACATATAGTCCTCCCGTTTGAAATTAGGTGCGGCTTCTATCACAGCCCGAAGCGCTGTTCAAGCTCCACACCCACTATCCACCACCAATAGTGGTAAAACTCTTTGCAGGATACATAGAATTTAAACAAATGCAGCACCCATGTGCACACTTATTTAATTCTATTACAATCCTGTTACATGTACATGCCACCATTCACATGCAGTACCTGACCGGTGATATAACCGCCGCTTTCACCCGATAAAAATAAAACCGTTGCAGCAATATCTTCTGGTTTGCCCAAGCGACCCAGTGGAACCTGAGCAACCAATGCCTTTTTTGCATCATCACCAAGTTCATCGGTCATATCTGTTCCAATAAAACCCGGCGCAATCGCATTCACAGTAATATTTCGTGATCCTACTTCCCGTGCCAGTGAACGGGTCATCGCATCAATACCACCTTTACTTGCGCAATAATTTATCTGCCCAGGATTGCCCATAGAAGCGACAACCGAGGAGATATTGATAATCCGACCACCCTTGGCACGCATCATAGGTTTTAAAACGGCCTGCGAAGCATAAAATACCGAAGAGAGGTTGGTATCAATCACCGCCTGCCAATCATCGCTCTTCATCCGCATAGAAAGCCCATCTCTGGTAATGCCAGCATTGTTTACCAATACATCCAAACGGCCAAAATGTTTTGCGACCTCTTGTACGAATGTCTGAACAGCTTCGCCGTCAGCCACATTCACAACCCGTGGTAATACTTCTACCTTATAGGCCGACAGTTTTTCCGCAGCAGCATTCACAGTCTCTTCACGTGTACCACAAATAGCCAAGTTATAACCCGCTTTAGCAAGCGCTTCCGCAACCGCAAAACCGATACCTCGGCTTGCACCTGTAACAATCGCTACTTTTGAGTCACTCATGCATTTTCTCCTGCCTTTTCAATTCTCCTGCTGCTTCAAGCTCAACATTGTTTACATGAACAATAGCTTGATCCATCAATTCTGATGTAAAGACTGATGAAACATTTACACTTTTTTCAATTCGACGCGTAAGCCCTGCGAGCACCTTGCCCGGCCCCATCTCGACAGCCAATGTAATGCCTTCAGCCGCCATCTTCTGAATCGTTTCAGTCCATCGAACCGGAGAAACCAACTGCTCCACCAATGCACTACGAATATCATCAGGGTTGATCAGTGGAATCGCACGTGCATTACTCCAAACCGGACATGCAGGTGTAAACAGTGAAACGCCAGCCAACTTTTCTCTCATCGCATCCGCTGCAGACTGCATCAATGGTGTATGCGATGGTGCACTCACCGCCAATGGCAACGTCCGCTTAGCGCCTGCCTCTTTGGCAGCTTCCATTGCCTTCTCTACCGCTACCGCATGACCTGCAATCACCAACTGACCGGGACAATTAAAATTTGCTGCCCATACATTTTCATTACCGGTTGATGTGTTTTTACAAATTTCAGACACCACATCATCATCCAAGCCAATAATAGCAGCCATCTTACCCACGCCTTCGGCAACAGCCTCAGTCATGGCACGGCCGCGAAAAGTGACCAGAGACACAGCATCTGCAAAAGCAATCGCGCCCGCAGCAACCCAGGCCGAATACTCACCCAGACTATGACCAGCCATCTGTGAAGCAGCCGCGCCACCACGTTCACACCAAAGGCGATAAAGAGAAGTTGATGCAGTCAGTAGTGCAGGTTGCGTAAACTCAGTTTGATCCAATTTTCCATCGGCATCATCAATCACAAGTGCTTTCATATCATATCCAAGCACATCAGATGCCTCATCAAAGGTTTTAGAAACCACCTTCTCATCCGAGATCAATTCAGCAAGCATGCCTTGAAATTGAGCACCCTGACCCGGAAACAAAAAAGCCAAACCTGCACTCATAAACAAATCCTTCTTATCCATATTTTCACACAGCTATGATCGTTCATCAATCGAATCAATCTTTCGACCAGCGAACCAGGTTTGCACCCCATGCAAAACCACCGCCAAATGCTTCAAACAACAGTAATTGTCCCAGTTTAAGCTGGCCTTCGCGGTAAATATGATTCAATGCCAAAGGAACGCTGGCAGAAGATGTATTGGCATGGCGATCAACCGTTACAACCATACGATCCTGATTCATTTTCAATTTTTTTGCCGTAGCCTGTAAAATTCTTATATTAGCCTGATGTGGTACCAGCCAGTCAATTTCAGACTGCTTAATACCATACTTATCAAGCACCTCACCCACAACCTCACCCAATTTAGTCACAGCAATCCGGAACACTTCATTGCCCTTCATCTCAACGGCCGCCACACCCGCAGAATCAATGTACAAGTTCGCAGCATCTTCACCTGGAACTGCTCCAGAGTATGAATGTTTGGCCAACAATAAATTTCGATAAGAACCATCACAGTGAAGCACTGAACCGATAATACCACCCTCATGATTCGGATCACTTTCGCGAGCCTCCAGTACAACCGCACCCGCACCATCACCAAACAGCACACATGTTGAACGATCCTGCCAGTCCAATATCCGGCTCATCGATTCAGCACCAATTAACAACACACGTTTAAACATACCACCGCGCATCATGCCATCGACCTGTGCCAGTCCATAAACAAAACCTGAACATACCGCCTGAATATCCCATGCAGGAAAATCCTTACCACCAAGTTTATGCTGAATAATGCTGGCTGTTGAAGGAAAAATCAGATCAGGCGTAGTGGTTGCAACCACAATGGCATCGATATCATCAATTGTGAGTCCAGCATCTTCCAATGCCTGTTTAGCAGCTTCAGCACCCAAATCAGATGTATACTGATCTTTGGCAATAATATGACGCTGGCAAATACCCGTGCGTTCACGAATCCATTCATCCGAAGTCGCTACCATGGTTGATAGCTCATCATTACTCAGTACACGCTCTGGCAAGTAGCCACCCACACCAATCATGTGTGTCGTTATTTCTTTATGTAATGCCCTCAAACTTCGACCATTTCATTCATTGTTTCAACGATGTTATTGATCAGATTCGCGCGGACTTCACGTACAGCCACATCAATGGCACATGCATAGGCATAGGCATCAGCTGAGCCATGGCTCTTCACCACAATACCATTCAAACCAAGAAGCGGTGCGCCATTATGTTCACTCGGATGTAATGCGTTTTTAACACGGCGAAGCGCTTTTGATGCCAGCAATGCACCCGTCTTTGCCACAATCGATGATGTTAACTCGCTTTTAAGCTGCTGTAGAATTAACTTCGCGATACCCTCTATGCTTTTCAAGGCTATATTCCCAACAAAACCATCACAGACGACCACATCAACCGAATCACCAAACAGGTCAGTTCCTTCAACATTTCCGATAAAGTTCAAACCTGAACCCTTCAACTTGGTTGCAGCAACCTTTACCACATCCGTACCTTTGATATCCTCACTGCCGATATTGAGCAAGCCAACACGTGGCGACTCAACACCTTCCGCTGCCTGCATATAGCAGGAGCCCATCACTGCAAACTGTAAGAGATGTTCAGATGTGCAATCAACATTCGCACCGATATCAAGAAAAAACGTTGATCCCCCATTTGCAGAAGGAATCATGGATGAAATTGCAGGACGATCAATGCCAGGAATCATTTTCAGAATCAATTTGGAAATGGCCATCAATGCGCCGGTGTTTCCAGCACTCACAAGCGCATCCCACTTACCATCACGCACTGCACGTGCACCAACATGAATGGATGAGTTCTTTTTACGCCGAAGTGCAACCACAGGGGCTTCACACATATCAATGACATCAGTTGCCTCAATAAGCTCAACTCGATCAGCGATGCCCGCAGCTTCAAGCGCAGGTGAAAGCACTTCAAGCTGGCCAACAATGCCTAGAATTATATGAGAATCAGATTGAGAGTCAGATTTTTTTAAAATTTGAGCCAGCGCATCGACAACAATTTCAGGAGAACCGTCACCTCCGTGACCATCCACCAGAATGCGGGCGACTTGACTCTCCTGCAAGTTAGCAGACATCAAGCCTCGTCTTTCGCTACAACCTCGCGACCTTTGTAATGGCCACAACTTTGACATGCATAATGTGGGCGCGCCATTGCACCGCACTCAGAACATTCGCTCATGCCAGACACAGTAATACGATCATGAGACCTGCGCATATTACGTTTGGACTGACTGGTTTTTCTTTTTGGAACTGCCATTTTTCAATACTCCTATCATCAAAACTGATGAGTAACTTTCAGGTATCAAACCTGAGATTACGCAATGCTGCAAAGGGATGATCATCACCATTTTGCGAGCATTTACACTCATGCTTATTTAAATTTTCACCACACTGCTGGCATAATCCTTTGCACGATTTGCTACAAACAACCATTGGCTTCCATGCCAGCCAGACCTCTTCACGCAACACATCCACCAAGCTAATCAATCCAGGCGCAGTCAGGCATTCATATGTATCGGACTCATCTGACTCACTTACAGAATGCCCAAGCTGGAAATAACGTTTACATTCACCTTCCATCAACAGAGGAAATTCCACATTACACCGTACACACTGCCGAATCAATTCAACACGCCATGTTCCTTGTAAAGTAAACATACTCCCTTCAGAAAAAACTTCCCCTTTCCAGAAGGCATCTTTACAAAGACGAGAAGGGGCATCAACATTACCCAGTTGACCATCCTCAAAAACAGCTGACGGTATCTCCAGACACCATTGCCTTCCAGTTGATGGCAACTCCTGCAATTTAAAACTCAATTGCTGTCGCACGGTCTAGCCTCCACTAAGCAGACATGTCACCATGCCAGCCAATGCAGGCGGCATTATGAGTATTGCTTCATAGGGGTCAACGAAAACCTTAATAAGCTCTCCTTTTAGCATTCATATTTTGACAAATGCAGTCATAATAGCTATCTATCTACTATTACTTACTAATTACTTAACTTCAAATATATCGAGGCTACATGACGCAAGGAACATCCAAACAAGAGGCAAAAAAACTAATGGAAACCGTCTCATTTGAGTTGGATACAGACCTTCGTCTACACCCTCAAAAGCTGACACTTGGCAAAGCCGAACTGCTTACCGATGCTCTCACCCTACCTTTCATGGACATTGAAAAACGTCTAAACCAGTTTATTACTGGTACATCGGGTGTCGAAAAGAAGTTTTTACAGAAAAGCATGAAAGGCTATCTTGCCAAACTCAATGCGAATCCTCTGATTCCACTTCAATTTCGTTTGAAGGTGCTCAGTCATTTCGAACGGGAGCTTGAACTCTTTGACTCAGAGATGACTGCCGCCGTGCTTAACGCACACAAAATCGGCGTTGACCTTGTACAAAAAGCTGCACGCAGCGAGCCCGGCTACTATCGTGTATTGGTAGAAATGGTATCGAATGCATTGGAACTATCCGTAAAAATGCTTCGCATGGGATTTGAACAATATCAAGCACCTGCAGTCCTTACCAATCGCCAATCTTTTGATCTTATGCGATTGGGCTTGAGCGTTGTCCCTGCCCTGACTGAAGATGCGAATCAGGAAAAAGAACGCCTGCAAAAAATTGTAAGTAGCCATGAATTTTTGCGCATGCTTGATTTTTATGGGAAATCAAAAGATGAACAAAAGATGGCCTGGGATGAATTAACACATCACGTTGGCATACTTGAACCCAGGCTTATGCGCAAATGTGACCACTCTCACGATCTCGAAAATGAAACATTCATGATCACCAATTTTTCACGGCCAAATGAAGCCGCAAAAATTATTTCTGAATTGCCTGAAAAATTCACGATGGATATGATTCTCATTCCATTAGACTCGTTTGTTGACCGCATGATCACTGCAATCAATCGGGTTGAAACCGTTTTAAAAAGTGCTGAATTACAACAAAATGATCTGCATACCGAAGAGGCGTTAAACAGAACCGTCATTGGTGGCAACGCCATTCTCGATACGTTGAGAACAAAAGAACGCTCTGCTGTCCGTGAAGATTATGCGGGCACCCGTCTCATCATGGAGTGGGATGCCAGCAAGGCATTCAAAGAAGCGCATACTGCAATCATCATGGATGAATATGAATATGCGCCCTCTGAACGCAGCAATCAGGCTGCATGGTCGGTGACCAATCTAAGCAAAAAGGGTGCTGGACTCGAAAGAATCAGTGATGACAAAGATTTCAAATTAGGCGTTGGTGCTATGGTTGGGTTAAGCTGGATCCCTCATCGGGGAGAGCCTATGCTGGGCACCGTGTGCTGGATCAAAGAGCCCAAAATAAATGAGCAGCGATTGGGGATTCGGTTCTTCCAACAGTCATTCAAGCTATATAAAGGCGTGATGCTCGGAGGTAATGATGCTGAAAACCTGTCCCGAAGCTGGCCTGTTATGGTGAAACCTAACAAACCACACCATACCGTAATATTTCCTGATTCTAAAATTTTCAAAAACATGACTTTCATGCTGACACATGCAGGTAAAGGTGCGCACTTTAAAATCCTTCAGGTGATAAAAACAGGACCAAATTACAGTATCTGTAAAGCTGGTTTAGCCGATGAGCTAACAACAACGCACAGCTTTGACTTTAGCTAATCAGAATTAGCCATACTCAGCAAATAACAGTCACATTGCCACGCTCTAGCGAGCCACAAATACTTTTTCACGATAAAACTTCAATTCTTTAATCGATTCATAAATATCTGCAAGGGCTAAATGCTCACCTTGTTTGGCAGGTATTGGTAATCCCGGGTACCACCGGTTTACCAGCTCTTTGATGCTGCTAACATCAACATTTCGATAATGTAAATATCCTTCAATTTCAGGCATATAACGAACAAGGAAACGACGATCCTGATGAATCGAATTGCCACATAAGGGGGATGTTCGTTCCGGCACATGCTGTTTTATAAAATCAAGTGTCAGTCTTTCAGCCTCTTTAAGTGAAATTGCAGATTTTTGAACCCGTTCGGTCAAGCCAGAATCACCATGGTGCTGTTTACACCAGTCATTCATAGCCTCTAAAACACTGTCCGGCTGGTGCACAGCCAGGTTCGGACCTTCAGCAACGATATTTAACTGCTCATCAGTAATCAGAGTCGCAATTTCAAGAATCGTATCCATTTCAGGATCAAGCCCTGTCATCTCCAAATCCATCCAGACCATCTGTTTTTTGTTTGTTGGTTTTGTTATTGATGCTGTCATAAACCCGAACCTAACACATGAATCCCCATCCTGTGAGTCATTGCCTGAATCATTCGATAAACAGTGGGTGAAAGCGTCTCATGTTGTGATGTTTTCATTTTAGCCAGCTGCCAACTCCTGCGCACAGGATAATGACGACGAAAATCGGCAAACGCCTTTGCCATTTCATTTTCTGAAAACATGGCCCAGCTACGCATCGCAGCATCATCTCTCATGATCGGATACAATTTCATCACCATCGCATATAGATCATGCCATACTTCACTACTACAGGTGACTTGATGCACATCATCAACCTTAGGCAAGGCTTGCTGCTTATTCCATACAGGTTCAACACCTAGATACTCACAAAGCGCATGATAAATATATTGCGTGTTTGCCGCCTTTCCATCCAGTGAATGCCCTGCAATATGAGGCGTTGCAATCACAACATTTGCATGAGTCAAAAGCCGTGTAGAAACAGCTGGTTCCCCTTCCCAACAATCAAGCACAGCAAAATGCTGTTGATCCGCATCAGGTTCATGATCATTACCCAGCCAGTCCGCCAGAGCATGATTATCAACACAGGCTCCGCGCGCAGCATTGATCACTCCTTTTCCCTGAAATCGGGAAAGCAAAGCTGCATTGATTAAATGAAATGTCTTGTCCTCACCATCGTGGGTCAACGGTGTATGCAATGTGATCACATCTGCTGCTTCCAATACGCTATCGATAGAAGAAAAGACATCATCGCCCTCTACCCGTTCTCTGGGTGGATCGTTTAATAAAACGTTCATACCCATCCCGGTACAAACCTTGGCAAGCGCGCTACCAATGCGCCCTGCTCCAATAATACCAAGTGTCATATGAGGAATTGAAACCAGCTTACGCATATGAAGCTCAAGCAGTGCTGAAATCATATACTCGATCACTGAACCTGTTGAGCTTCCCGCAGCATTGGCCCATGCAATGTTATTTGCCTCAAGCCATGTTTTATCATAATGATCATCCCCAATCGTTGCAGTACCTGCAAAACGCACAGATGTACCTTCCAACAAGCCCGCATTCACTTTTGTGGATGACCGGGTCAGGAGAATATCCGTATCTTTTAATTGTTCCCGGGTTATGACTCTGCTTTCAAGTACAGACAGATCAACATCAAAATCCGGGATCGAAAAAAAAGCTGACTCAACGCCCCAAATGTGGGCATCAGCAACGATTTTCAACTTTTCTTTTTTCAATCTTCGGAGTTTTGAATTTTTTTAATAAGATTCGTCGATGAATGACCATCCAAAAAAGGCACAACAATTACTTTGCCGCCTGCCTCACGTACCTCTTTGGCTCCTACAATATGATCCGGTTGATAATCACCACCTTTTACCAACACATCGGGTAGAAGCGCTTTAATGAGGTCAATTGGAGTTTCTTCAGAAAATGGAACAACCAGATCTACTGATCGAAGTCCTGCAAGCATATGTGCGCGGTCAGCCAGTGCATTGATCGGCCTTGATGGGCCTTTCAACTGTTTGATTGAATCATCACTGTTCAAACCAACAATCAAAATATCGCCCAACGCCCTGGCATTTTCCAAATAAGTTACATGGCCCGGATGCAAAAGATCAAAACAGCCATTGGTAAATACCACACGTTTATTTTCTGCACGCCACTGTTTCCGTAAACTGGCTGCTTCAGGCAACTCACTAAAATGGTCTTTCACTTTAAAACTACCTTCATCGTCACCTTAAAGAACGTACCTGCAACAGATCAACAACTGCGATGACACCTTTGACCTTTCGCGCAATATCTTTAGCCCGATGACGTTCTACACTTTGATTCACAATACCTTGCAGATAAACTTTCCCATTCACTGTCTCCACATGAATAGAAAAACCGGAGACGATTTTATCATCAAGAAAAGCCGTTTTAATTTTTGTTGTGATCCAGCTGTCACTAAAAAGGCTTCCACTTGATGGGCTACCAATATTCAGTTCACTTTTAACTTCACGAACACCTTTTACACTCCGACAAATGTAAATGGCCCGATTAATATGATTTTGGCTTGGCAGATAACCTGTCAGCCACACAACATTTTCAATCACTTCCACGCTGACCCAACGTGAAGGCATATTTTTTTCGGCAATCAGCAACGCATCAATTTTTGATGCAATCGTCACATCATCAATATGTTGTCCGACTGAACGATCATCATGGATCGCGCTTCCGACAGCAGCCCCACCCCCCACAATAGCCGTTGCCACACATGCAGAGAGGGAAAAACACAGACCCATCAACACCAAAAACCGACAAAACATACGCATAACTCCTAAAAAATTAATGTGCGGTACCACTCAGCACATAAGCAAGTGTCAAACAAAACAGTGCAAGCAGAATATAAAGTATAAGCGGACGTTTCTCCTCCCGTTTATTCCAGGTGGTTTTATTTTCTGATGATATGTTTTTCGGATCCTCTTCCATCATTCACCCCATACAAAAAAACCGTTGCAGGCATTGTTAATCAATATCGTCGCCTAAAACATCCAGCACCGCAGCAAAAAGCAATGGCAACAAAACTTCATCTGGCCCGGATAGCCAATAACCTGCTCCACCAGGCTGAGAGAGGCGCCCAACCACATCCGCAACTGAAGAGGAGGATGCCGCAGGGTCAATCACAGCTGTTGTCAGGTTTTCTACCGTTTTACCGAGATTTCTGGCTGCATCCACAGCCTGAAGAAACAGACGCGGTATCAATACACTTGAAGCAATATTTATAATCACACCGCCACTGGCTTCCGCCATCATGCCAGCGAGCAACCTGAAATCATACATCGCCGCTGCACCCAATGATTCTCCATGCGCCTGTGGATGCAGCGTAAACGTATCCGCGCCAATCACCGGATGCACAGTGACCGGGACACCATATCGACATGCCGTTGCAACCACAGAGTGTTCAACATGCTCCAACTCAGCATCCAACAGTTTTTTTCCAATGCTTTTTCCAAAACCCCAGTTTTCGACAGAGCCAAGATTCACAGCATCGTTAATCAAACGACCCGTCTCTTCAGTCATAGAAAAACGCCCGTCTCTTAAATCCTGATCACGATACCGCAATGTTTGACCGACCATGGCAATTTCAACGTCCTGCAACATGGCTTCCCCGGTTAGCACTACACCGGAAATAACACGTTGTTCAATGAGCTTTGCCAACAAAGGGCTTAGGCCTGAATCCATCACATGTCCGCCACAGCCAACAATCACTTTGCAGCCATGCCGGTGCGCTGAAACAATGGCATCTCTTAATAAAAAAAGATCTGCACCTGCGCCAAGATTGGGTAAGCTGCAAAGAAAATCTGATAATGCACCGCCAGCTTTATATGAGGCACCAAAATCATGTTCATCTGAGTCTACTTTGCGTTCAGAAATAGGCACGGTTCTCAAAGAAGCGAAAGATAAAGGACGCACACTCATGCCCGTGCTCCAAACATGCTTTCATCAATCAAAGAGCAAAGAATATGCAAACAGGTGATATGCATCTCCTGTACCCTTGGCGTCGATGGATGCGCAATATTCAAATGAACAGAGACACTGCGACTCCCTCCCAGCATACCGCCATCACCACCCGTCAATGCAACCGTCTCCATGCCTGCTTTCTGTGCCGCATCAGCTGCCGCAAGCACATTCGTAGAATTACCGCTGGTCGAAATCGCTAACAGAATATCTCCCGGTCGACCCAGGGCTTCAACCTGACGTGAAAAGATATCATTAAAGGAAAAATCATTGGCAATACTGGTAATAACCGAAGCATCATGCGTCATTGCAATCGCTGCCAGACCCGGCCTGTTCATTTCAAAACGATTGACCAGTTCTCCTGCAAAATGCTGTGCATCAGCGGCCGACCCACCATTGCCACAAACCAGGATTTTCCCGCCATTTTTCAGACTGCGCACCATTTTTTCAGCGCCGTTTAACAAAGGCTCATCCAAAGCGTTCACACATGACTGGCGAAGCGCAATCCCTGCTTCCATTGCCTGTCTAATCATTTCTTTCATGTACATGCCCTTATCTGAAAACATCCAGCAAATGTTCAGTTTTTAAAAATGGATTGATGCCATCTCTCGGCGTGAGGATGATTAAATCGAAGCGGCATTGCAATCCTGTAAATTCATGATGCATGCCAAGGTACGCGTTTGCCGCTGATCTTAAACGAGCACATTTGCCTTCATGCACGGCCAGAAGTCCCTGTTCACGTTTCTGATATGCCTTGACCTCAACAAATGCCAGGACGTCATCCTTCTGTGCCACAATATCCAATTCACCTCTGCCCGCACGCACATTACGATCGATAATCTGATAACCCTGTCGCTTCAAATAACGCGCTGCCCGATTCTCTCCGGCTCTGCCTTTTTCCGTACTCATTGCTTTTTGGCATTCACGCCTTCACTCAATAAAAGCGCATAAACACGCGCTTTTGTCACGCCAAACTGCTTTGCAACAGCTCCAGCGCGTTTGGAGGGTGATAAAGCATGCATCGCTTTTGTATCCAACACGCTCATCAAATCATCATCCGTTATTTCAACCTTTTCAGACCTTGGACCGATCAACAACACAATTTCACCTCTCGGGTCATGCTGTTGAAAATGAGCAAGCACCTCATCCACTGAGCCACAAACAAATGCCTCATGCAACTTGGTTAGCTCTCTGGCAACACAGATCTCACGCCCGGTCATATTTGCTTCATCTAATGTTTCAAGTGTTTTCACAAGGCGGCGTGGTGATTCAAGCAAGACATATGTATGCCTTGCCTTCTCAAGCGTTGAAATAAGTTCCGTTCTACTTTTCCCACTGCGTGGAAAAAAACCGGCATAAGTAAACTGATCCGTTGGTAAACCTGATGCGCAAAGTGCAGCAATAGGGCTCGATGCACCAGGTATCGGCAAAACTTTCAATCCTGCATGCCTGACAGTTTTAACCAGCCGATATCCCGGATCATTAATCAACGGCGTCCCTGCATCACTGATCAGGGCGACATCCTCCCCGGACTTCAGGCGATGAATGATTTTTGCAGCCGCTTTTTCTTCGTTGTGTTCATGACAAACCATCATGGATGTTGAAATACCCAAATGAGAAAGCAAACGGCCACTTACACGTGTATCTTCAACCGCAATCACCGCAGCTTTTCGGAGAATCTCAGCAGCGCGATAGGTGATGTCGCCAAGGTTTCCGATCGGGGTTGCAACAATGAATAGTTGGCCTTCTGTGTTGAGATGTTTATCTTCCGATTTCATGTGTTCTCCACTTTATCCACAGAATCATTTTGCTGCAACGTCTTGCAATAGCAGGACTAAAAAACCGCGTTATTTTAGAACAATCCTTCTTCCTTTATTGCTGATCAGCGTGTTGATGGGTGCATGTACGCCCAAAAAAGATGTTTCGACTGTTTCAGAAAAAGTTCCTCAGACACACCCGTTTACCCGACTGATGCCAGCGCCACAAAGCGCCAAAGAGATTCAGGAACTTTTGGAGCTTGCAAGAGTTTATAATGAAACAGATATGGCCCTGACAGGTCTTGAAGAGCTTAGTCGTCTGGCCCCGGCTCCACTCAATGAAGAAGCAGCATTTAGGCGGGTCGAGTTGATGCTTGAATTTCAATATCCTCAGGCTGTTGTTGAAACGCAGCAACTTCTTGAAACATACCCACTGCATGCACTGGCCCCCTATGCACATGCCTGGCTTGCCAAGTGGTGGATGGCTCAAAACAACGATGCACAAGCACTCGATGCCTTCATCCACGTACTCAAACATCCCCGACTCACACGTGAATTGGCTGAAGAGGCGTTGAACAGTGCCACACCCATTGCGCAACGCGCCCCCGAAAAAGAGGCCGTTTACTGGCTGCTCAGCGCAGCAGAAGTTGACCTGAATCGTCAGGAACACTGGTTACGCGCTGCCGCAAACAGAGCATCACTTGATACTATTTTCCAGCTACAACAGGAAAAACGTTTGGAAGGAGAGGCACTCAAAACATTTTACCTTCATGCTGCCAGAGTGCGACTCATGTCCGGGCAAATGGATGAAGTCCGTGCAATCGCAGATATTTTAACTGCAAATATGCCCTATGATGCCATCACTCAAAAAGTCGAGGCATGGGCTTCAGGTATCACTCAGCACGTAACCATCGGCGCACTGCTCCCTCTATCAGGAAAGTATGCCCGGTTTGGAGAAGAAGCCCTGCGTGGCATTCGTTTGGCCATCGCCAGTGAAACTTATGCCGATAAGGTTGATCTCCGCATCGCAGACAGTGAAAGTAAAACCGCTGGTGCAATTCGCGGCTATCAATATCTTGTTTCAAACGGTTCAGACTGGATTATCGGCCCTTTACTATCAGAACACACAGAAGCGCTACTTCCACATCTTGTGCCAAACATTCCAGTCATCAGCCTGGCAAACCAGACAACCGTTGCTGAAGCATCTTCAAAACTTTTCATTCATACGCTGGCCAAAAGTGTGCAAGCTGCCTACATGGCAAATTTTTCCTGGCAACAGGGAGCTAGAAAGGCCGTTATCTTAAGTGAAAAATCGTCAGCTGCTGCTGATGAAGCCGAAGCCTTTATCAGCACGTTTGAAAAACTGGGTGGCGAAATCCTTGAACACCTTACATTAGAGGATGCCATTGATAATCGATCAGAGCTTCAGGCGCTTCGTGAACGAAGCGATGATGAAGAGCTGCTTGCAGAGCTTGATGACGACATTGCACTGCTATCCGCAGAAACTGAGCTTGAAATCCGTATACCAGTAAATTTTGACGCAATATACATTGCGCTTTCAGGAAAGCGGGTTGCAGCTCTGGCTGGCCAGCTCGCCTATGTGGGTGTCCATGATATACCACTCTACGGCAGTAGCCGCTGGCAGGATAAACATTTGTTAGATGACCGTGGTCGTTATCTTTCAGCATCACGTTTTGTGAATATCAATTTCCCGGCAAATGATAACAATACACTCCGTCGCATGATGAACGCATATCGCGAAACATGGGGTGCAGGAAAACCCGGCAAACTCTTTGGCATCGCCTATGATTCTGTCCTGATTGCCGCTGTTCTTGGCAGTCGACTGGGATTACAGGGTCGCGACACCATCAATGGGCTCTATGATAGTGAAGGCTTTCCAGGGCTAACTGGCCATGTCAGGTTTGATAAAAGCGGTGTCGGCCAGAAAGAGTTCGAAGTTTTCACAATCAAACGTGGGAAACTGATCCCAGCCGGATAACATCTTTCCAAGTTAAATTTATTTTCGCCTCAAAGCGAAACTCGTTATGCATTTACACAACACTGCTTTTGCAAACCAGGAACTGTGCTATAATCAACATGAATATCTTATATCAACGCTTGGAGTTCTTGATGCAAAAACCAGATGAGACACGTGAATTCACCCGACTTTCAATCCCTGTAAAAGTCGAAGTGAAAACTAAGGATAATAAATCATTCTCTGCTACGGCCGATAATGTCTCCATGAATGGCATTCTATTACATACGGATCAGAAGATGGCCGCAGATACTTTATGTGAAATTCGTATTATTCTGGGGGAACAGGACCCTTTGATTATTGTCTCGCATGGAAAAGTCGTTCGCACTGACAAAAAAGGCATTGCCATCACCTTTACAGAAATGGATTTGGAAGGATTCCCTCATATGAAAAACCTGCTGTTACTCAATGCGTCAAATACAGGCGACATAGAAAATGAATTTTCTCAACACGCAGGACTGCACCGAAAATAATATGCACCCAATTTAGTCACTTGATCTTGCGACCAAAACCGCGATCCAAAGTGGTAATGATTTCTGGGATTCAACAAAAACAAAAGGCCTCACATGGAGGCCTTTTATCTACAAAATCATGAAACTACGAGGCGAGTTGCCTCAACACATAATGCAGGATTCCCCCGTGTTGATAATATTCAACCTCTTTCGGTGTATCGATACGTACATCCACAGTGAATGATTTTATCAAGCCATTTTCATCCCTTGCGGTCACTGTAAGCTGCTTGCCTGAACCATCACCAATGCCATCAAAATCATACGTCTCCCGACCTGTCAAACCAAGTGTTTCAGCAGATTCACCCGCTTTAAACTGCAACGGAAGAATTCCCATGCCCACAAGGTTGGAGCGATGAATACGTTCATAGGTTTCTGCAATCACTGCCTGTACACCCTGCAAACGCGGACCTTTGGCCGCCCAATCGCGCGATGAACCTGAGCCATATTCTTTACCGGCGATCACAATACTTGCCACAGACATTTCTTTATATTTCATGGCAGCATCATAAATACTCATCTGTTCACCAGATGGCTGATGGTTCGTCACGCCACCCTCCGTGCCTGGAGCCAGACGGTTACGCAAACGAATATTGGCAAATGTGCCACGCATCATGATGTCATGATTGCCACGGCGTGAGCCGTAAGAGTTAAAATCTTTCGGCTCTACACCACGCTCACGCAAGTAAATACCCGCAGGAGAGTCAGCCTTGATGGCGCCGGCAGGCGAAATATGATCGGTGGTAACAGAATCTCCCAAAAGTGCCAACACACGTGCCCCTTTAATATCTGAAACCTTAGTCGTTTTTTGGCTCATACCGTCAAAATATGGTGGATGCTGGATATAAGTCGATTCAGCATCCCACTCGAAACGATCCCCGCTTGGCGCCTTCAAGGCCTGCCAGTTGATGTCACCTGCATAAACATTACCGTAAGAAGCTTCGAACTGCTCAGCGGTCACGCATTGCGCAACTGTGTTAACAATCTCTTTCTGACTTGGCCAGATATCTTTCAGAAACACATCGTTGCCTTGCCCATCCTGACCCAGCGGTTCATTGTAGAGATCAATATTCATCGTGCCCGCGATCGCATAGGCCACAACCAGTGGCGGACTCGCCAGATAATTCATACGCACCTCGGCATGAACACGACCTTCGAAATTACGGTTACCAGAAAGAACAGAGGTTACCGCAAGATCACCTTCAGCAATTGCAGCAGAGACTTCCGCAGGAAGCGGGCCTGAATTGCCAATACAAGTAGTACAACCATAACCAACCGTATTAAATCCAAGCTGATTCAACGGTTCAGTAAGGCCTGCCTTATCAAGATACTCCGTCACCACCAGTGAACCAGGACCCAGCGATGTTTTCACCCAAGGTGCTGATTTCAAACCAAGGGCAGCTGCTTTTTTCGCCACAAGGCCTGCACCCAACATGACGGATGGATTGGAGGTATTGGTACAGGAGGTGATGGCTGCAATCACAACAGCGCCATCTTCTATGGTTACGTCCTGACCTTTTATCGTTGTTTGAACCGGCTTGGTCGTAAGACCGGCTTCCTGCTTCACTTGCTCAACCGCCTCAAGAAACTTCGCCTTGGATTCAGTCAGTATCACACGATCCTGTGGACGTTTATAACCAGCCAAACTTGGCACAACAATCGACATATCCAACTCAAGATATTCACTGTAGACCGCTTGAGACGGGTTTGCATTCTCGCCACCCTCACGAAAGAAACCCTGCGCTCTGGCATAGGCTTCAACCAGTGCGATGTTTTCAGCACTGCGATTAGAGAGGCGAAGATAGTTTAAAGTCTCATCATCAACCGGGAAAATACCACATGTTGCGCCATATTCAGGTGCCATGTTGGCAATGGTTGCACGATCAGCCAGTGGCAAATGATCCAGACCCTCACCATAAAACTCTACAAACTTACCCACCACACCATGTTGGCGCAGCATCTCTACGATGGTCAAAACAAGGTCAGTGGCGGTGGCCCCTTCAGGTAATTCACCCGTCAATTTAAAACCAACCACCTTGGGTACCAACATTGATATCGCTTGCCCCAGCATTGCAGCTTCTGCTTCAATACCGCCAACGCCCCAGCCAAGAACACCCAGGCCATTGATCATGGTGGTGTGGGAATCAGTGCCGACAAGCGTGTCCGGATAAGCAACATTTTCATCATTCACAAACACTGTACGTGCAAGAAACTCAAGGTTCACCTGATGTACAATGCCAGCCCCCGGTGGTACAGCCTTGAAGGTCTCAAATGCATTTTGGCCCCATTTCAAAAAGTTGTAACGTTCACGATTTCGTTGAAACTCAATTTCAGTGTTTTTTGTGGCCGCATCAGCAGAACCAAATATGTCCACCTGTACAGAATGATCGATCACCAGTTCAGCAGGCGCCAGAGGTTCGATTTTCCGGGTATCGCCACCCAGCGCAGCCATCGCATCACGCATGGCAGCCAGGTCCACGACAGCAGGAACGCCTGTGAAATCCTGCATCAATACACGAGCAGGCATATAAGCTATTTCATGATTCGGCTCAGCCTTCTCATCCCAGCCCACTAACTTTTTGATATCATGATCTGTAACGTTCACGCCATCTTCACGGCGTAATAAATTTTCCAGAAGTATTTTTAATGAATAAGGAAGGTGAGAAACATCACCGGCAGCATCCAGTTTATAATACGTATATTTTTTTCCCTGAACATCAAGCTCTGCACGAGCATTAAAACTATTGTTCACAAAAAATCTCCTGACGATCAATAAATTCGAAGTGCTGAACACTAACCCCGGGCAACAGGTTTCTAAAGTGTGTAATGACTCAATGCGTTTATTCTAATTCCAGATAGAAAATATTCATCGGCTCACCCTTGCCTTTAAAATGCACTGCGTTTAAAAAACGACAATGTTTTTTAGCTAACTTTTCCGGCATGGTTTTTCTGCTTTCTTCCGTAACCAGACCCTGAAAGGGTTGCGCAATGCCGCATAGTCGAGCCGCCGTATTCACCACATCACCAATCACTGTAAGTTCCCTGCGGGACTCATCTCCGACCAATCCCAAAAGTACCTTTCCATCATGCAAACTAAACCCCACCTTGCATGGTAATAAACCACTCTCTTTTTCCTTTTCAGAAAGGGTCTTTAACACCTCTAAAAGGCATTTCATGGCATTTTCTCCCCGTTTTTCACCAGAGAAACATGCCAGCAGACCATCACCAAGAAACTTATTAATACTGCCATGATGTTTAAGAATAATACCTGTCTGGATCGATAAACTTGCATTGATTGATGCATAGACATCACGTGGATCAAACTTTTCAGCCAACTCGGTAAACCCGCGCATATCACTGAATAAAATGGTCATATGCTCTTCAAAAGCCAGATCATTGGGTATATCAGGCTCATATTTTTCCAGCATCCTCAATGTTTCAGCAGGGAGAAATGCATTCAGTGAAGCCACTTTGTGCAATTCGGTCGATTTATTTAGTTCATCCATCATTTTCCCAGTCTCCATCACTTCACATCTTATCGGCACAACTTGTTAAACATTAAATTTACCAAATCACTTACGCAAAAGAGCTGCCAAAGTTAGTATGGGCTCATGGCCCAAAAAAACATTAGCAATTCGTTGACAACCTATAATGGTCGTGTTCAAAAAAGTGATCTTAATGGTTACGGTTTTATGCATGGCGGCAGACTGTTAACACTTTGTGATGAGATTGGTTATCTCGCCGCAAAAAAACATGCCAAATGTGATTGTCTGACACGTGCAGCCCACAACATCGAATTCTTTTCTACGATGAAAGAAAAGGCACTGTTTTCAGTTCAGGCCCAAGTTGTATCAACCGGAAAAACAACGATGTGGGTTGACTGTGTCATTAAAAACAAACAACAGACCGTCATGAGTGGCGTTTTTGTCTATATCGCCATCGATAAAAACTTCAAATCAATCCCTGTGCCTGCAATCCAGATTCAAAACCAACAGGAAAAGAAGGCACAGCTTTCACTACAGCAGCTCTATGATCAAGTCACAATGAAGACAGAAAAAAAGCCCTGACCGGCAGATCAGGGCTTTAATATCCGGCGCAAAACACTAGGGAGGGGAGGAAGAATCTGCGCCGAACAAGACGAACGATAAGCGCTGATAATGACTGCAAAGTTAATGCGTTATGAAATTCCATTAATATGAGATGTTTGCATCAGAAATATTCCGAGCTATGGCTTTCACAGAAAAAATAAAGGGCCTCATAAGGCCCTTTGTATATTGGCTGGGGGACGTGGACTCGAACCACGATTGACGGTGTCAGAGACCGCTGTCCTACCATTAGACGATCCCCCATAAAGGAGGCCGCACATTAATTGCAGCCGTTAAGTTCGTCAATTGCCAATCAATGACAATCAAAAAGGGGGCGCTACCCTTTTACCTCGATTCTCACCCCTCCCCCAAATAGTTGAAAGGTAATCGCAAAAAAATGTCCCACATAAGAAAAACAAGGCGTTTACTTAAACTTCACAATTATACACACCAAAATAGCTATAAAAGCCAATATTTCAACAGGTTAATTAGTAAAAAATGACATTGTCATAAATCAATCGAGTCGGACCCACTACTGTCCCACATAAATTGATCTTCCATGCTTGGCTTAGTCAGATGTCCAATAAAACGTTACGAAGACTTTGGTTTCTGCCTTTCAGGAAACGCCGAAGAGGGATAGGCAGAATTCATGTCCAATGAGACCCAATATGAAGTAACTTATTGTTTCGTAACGTTCTCAAGCGCCTATCAATCATTCTATGGGACAGTAGTGAGTCGGACCCCACCGATCTAGACAATAGGTATGACATATCCAGCCAAAGCGGGTTATAATTTCCGAAAGCGTTGTTAAAAAAGACTCCCGATCTCCATCACCAAGATAAATATCCGACTACGCATTACCGCGACTCGTAATATGATAAACCGCTCCCAGACATTTTACTCTTAAAGGTCTTGCCATAATGATAACATATCACTCACCTGCATGATTGTAAGACCTGGGCCCTTTACTCCATATCAGGCTGCCAATGGTGTAATATCATGTTCAATTTCAGCAGCCTTATCAGCCTTGGTGGTTTTCAAATCATAAGCAGTTTGAAGATTCAGCCAAAATTCCGGAGTGTTATTAAAATAACGTGCCAAACGAAGTGCCGTATCCACACTTACACCACGTTTCTCCCGAACCAGATCATTAATGCGTGGTGCTGGCACACGTAGACGAATGGATAAAGCATTAGCAGACATCTTAAGCGGTGCCAAAAACTCTTCACGCAAAATCTCGCCGGGATGAATCGAACGCATACCATTTGTAATTGTATTTACAGACATTTCAACGCCTCCTTAATGATAATCTACAATCTCAACATGTGTTGCATGCCCATTTTCAAAATAAAAACAGACCCGCCACTGCTGATTAACTCGAATACTCCATTGATTACTTCGACTACCAGAAAGCTTCTCCAAACGATTGCCTGGTGGTGAACGCAAATCAACAATATCCATAGTCGCATCAAGCATTTGTAGCTTTCGCTCCGCCTGTGCCTGAATCGCCCTTAACCTACGCGGACACTTTCCCTCGTACAGAAGCTGCGTATCTTTACAAGAGAATGAACGAATCATAAAAGAAGTTTAGAACACACCTTGTTTAACGTCAAGTGTTAAATTAAGCTCATTTAAGCATGAGGGATAATTCAAGCTTAAAAAAGGAACTTCAGTCCCCTCTTTCATTTACCATGCAGAAAAATCTACCCGGAAACCTTATTAGTTTCGGGGACACTAGTTTCGGGGACACAATATGAGATTCAGGTATTACGCAGAAAAATAAAACACCAACGTTCCAAACCGCTACCCCACAACCTGATATGGGGTGTTGATCTGACAGGTAAAAGCGATGCAGCAGGTTCGCTGCACACCGTGCTTGGTATTGTTGAACATCAGAGCCGAAGCTGTCTCTGTTTAACTGCTTTAGCTGACAAGGCATCTATTACACTGTTGGAATCTCTGATAACCGCCATCAAACGATACGGCAAACCAAAGATTGTGCGCACAGATAACGAAGCTGTATTCACATCGAGACTATTTCGCTTTGGGTTATGGGTGTTGGGTATCAAACATCAGACCACAGAGATCGCCTGCCCTTGGCAAAATGGAAAGGTAGAGCGGTTCTTCGGCACACTCAAACAGAAGCTTAATCAGTGGGAAGTCAATTCATCAGATGAACTGGCTCATTCTCTGCACTTGTTTCGGTTTTGGTTTAATCATGTTCGTCCACATGACTACGACGTACATGGATGTACAAGTGCCGCAGGTGCAGGATGCACAGGAGCAGCCTTAGATGGGCATACACCTGTTGAGATATGGCGCGATTCAAAAGGAAATCCGAACAGGGCGAAGTGGTTTGAGGCTTGGGATGGATTACTTGTCGGTTACTGGTTGCCCCCATGACTGGAAATCAGG